>OIBN01000705.1_pt1 | contig 14208 bp, 6 predicted proteins | sample 1581031 | NCBI WGS metagenome assembly OIBN01 (sample SAMEA3882531, study PRJEB24775) | human gut metagenome | biome: human-associated habitat; feature: intestine environment; material: feces | place: Netherlands | collected 2009/2010
ATATTCCAGTAGTAGTCATTTCCACGACATGCCAATACCATCAGAAGTGATGCTAACACGATCGGTAACATTTTTACCTTTTTCCATGATTCTTTTTCTGCCACATTGTAGCTTAACAACAGGATCATACACTGTGCTAATACAAACGTTGCATCCACACGATTGATCAGTACACGCCCCTGATAATACAGATAGGCATATACCCCAAGCATCGTCAATGTCTGCATTGCGATCAGAATCAGACTTTTCTTATCCCAGAGCACGGAAAAAATCACTACCAGCAGTAGTGCTCCGAAAACTTTGATCGCTAAAAACGCCAATGGAAACGTTTTAAAAAATTCTATCAGGAATTTTTCGGGGCTCGTCAGATTGTGGATTACAGGACCGGAGAGTTCCGCGAGGTATTTGGTGATCATCCGGGAAGAGAGGATTACGAATGTGTCTGCCCGGCCAATGTGGACCTGATCTGCAGCAACATCTTTATGGGAGAAAAGGAAAATCAGATCATAGATTATGAGTGGATGTTTGATTTCCCTGTGCCTGTGAATTTTATCATGTGGCGCCTGATCCATGAACTGTATACACATGTTTCTGAGCTGCCGCGGTTATGTCATGAGGATGAGATGATGGCGGAGTTTGATATCAGCTATACAGACTATGAGATATTTATGGATTGGACCATGCATTTCGTCTATGAGTATGTGGGCTGTGGTTCTCTGATCCCGTTTGAACAGAAAAAAGTGCCGGTTTCCGTAACAGAGCTGGTGAACAGAGAAAGAGAAAAGCATCAAATGCACAGCAAGATGTACTATGATCTTGGTGAGGGATTCTGTGAAGAGCATACACTTTATGCAGAGGGAAAACTTTCCGGAAACCGTTTCCGGGTAGAGTTTGCGCTTTCCGGTATCAAAGGAATACGAAATCTCCGCTGGAATCCTGCAAACGGTCATTTCCTGAAAGTGAGGATAGAGCGTCTGGATTGCGGATGCAGTGCGGAGCTTGTGCCTCAGGGTGTCCATATGAAGGTGGATAACAGTACCACTGCGTTTTTTACCACCGATGGCTTTTATCTTATCGATGTTACGCACCCGGAAAATGTGGACAGGATCGTAATAGAGGGAAAACTTGACTGCCTTGAGCTTCCGGATGTGGAAAAGCTTCTGGCCTTTGAAAAAGAGCGGGAAGTACGCAGAGAACAGGAGCGTGTCAGAAAAGAGGCTGAACGTGCCGCAAAGCAGGCAGCAGAGGAAGCAGCACGTGCGCAGGAAGAGGCCCTTCGTCATCCAGGCAAAAAAGCGCAGGTAAAGAGACTGGTTAAAAAAGTTCTTCGTTATCATACAGAGCCGGCAGCAGTGATGGGAGTGGAGACAACTCCTACCTGTATGGGCAGTGTTGATTTCTTCCATTATGAGAATGGCACCTTAAATGCCATTGGCTGGGCCTTTGATCCGACATTTGCGTCTATGGGACAGCCAAGGATCGCATTTTATCAGGGAACACAGAAGCTTCAGGAGGCTTCCTGTACTACGATCTACCGTACGGATGTGGCTAATGCCATTGGAAATCCGGATGCGGAAAGTGCCGGATTTTCTTTCTTGGCAACGGTTCTTGCGCCGGCAGAGACTTCTGTTTTCCTGGAATACGGAACCGCAGCGGATACCGGAAGATTCCTTATCGGAAAGATCCCGGGAACCAGGGATCAGAAAGAGCTTCTGGTATACGCGATCGAAGATCCGAAGAGTATCGGAAATCTCCGCCATTTCAAACAGCGTCATGTACGCAGCACGAGAAAGGCATATCCACAGGCAGTCTATCAGCAGAAGGTGGATGTGATCGTGCCGGTTTACAACGGATTGGAGTATTTTGATGCCTTGTTTTCCGGAATTGAAAAGACAAAGGTTCCTTATCGTCTGATCATCGTAAATGATAAGAGCCCGGATCCTGAGGTAGGAAACTATCTGGAAAAATATGCCGCAGAGCATGACAATGTGGTACTTCTGAATAATGAGACCAATATGGGCTTCCTTCCGTCCGTAAACCGTGCGTTAAAGATGGCGGAAAATCACGTTGCCCTTGTAAATACAGATGTGGAGGTTCCGGAAGAGTGGCTGGAGCGCCTGATGCTTCCGATCTTTGCCAAGGAAAACATTGCAACCACTACACCGTTTACCACCTGCGGAACCATCTGCAGCTTCCCGGATTTCTGCCGGGATAACAAGCTGTTCGAGGGAATGCCGCTGTGGGAGATCGATGATGAATTCCGCATGATCCGTCCGCAGTATCCGGCTATGCCTACCGGTGTGGGCTTCTGCATGGGTATGAACCTGAAAGCGATCCAGGAGGTTGGCCTTCTGGATGAGGAGAATTTCGGAAAAGGCTACGGTGAGGAGAATGACTGGTGCCAGCGTGCCATAGCTGCAGGCTATGAGAACGTGCATGTGGATAACCTGTTTGTATATCACAAGCATGGTGGAAGCTTCCCGTCTGAGGAAAAGCAGAGACTTCTGAAAGAGCACAGTGAGGCGCTGCTCCGCAAGCATCCGGATTACAACAAGGATACTGCGGATTACTGCAGAAGAGACCCGCTTCGTCCAGTAAGACTCTACGTGGAAATGAAGCTTCTCAACAGGAAGCTCAATGTGCCTACCATTGTGGCCTTTGACCATGATCTTGGCGGCGGTGCAACGGCTTATCTTGTGGAAAAAAGACGTCTGGCTCTGCGGGAAGGATACCGTTTTGTGACCATCCGCTATAATATCGTAAGCAATCGTTTTTACTTTACGTATCAGTATAAGCAGTATGAGATGGAATTTTTTGCCAACGATCTGGAAACTGCTCTTGGAGAGCTGATGCGTGTGGATGAGATCTGGATCAACGAGCTTGTAACCTATCAGAATCTTTACGGAACCCTGGAACGTATCCTGCGTCTTAAGAGAGAGCAGGGTGCGAAGCTCCTTATGCTTCTTCATGATTTCTTTGCCCTTTGCCCGGCAGTGAATCTGATCGATGCAGAAGGAAAATACTGTGGTGTTCCATCCTGTGAGGTCTGCGATAAATGTATTCCGGATAACCGCAGCAATGCCTGCACAGAATACGGAACCGGAACGCTCTGGCGTACAAAATTCCGGGAATTCCTGTCAAACTGTGATGAGATCCGTGCATTTTCCGATGATACGGCAAGGCTGTTCAAGCGTGCTTATCCGGATGTATACAATCTCCATGTGATCCCGCATGCACCCCATTACCTTCCGGCAGTGAAAAAAAATAAAAAAACCACAGAGACCTTTAACATTGGTCTTATCGGCGTACTCTGCTACAAAAAAGGCCTGGAGGTTGTGAAGGCGCTTGCAGGATATATCGAAGAGAATGAACTGAATATCCGTCTGAGACTGATCGGTACTTCCGACGAAGAGATCGAAAGTCCGGTATTTTCCCAGACAGGAAGATATACAAGAGAGGAGATCCCAAGACTTACCCTGGAGCAGGATATTGATATGTTCCTGATCCCGTCTGTATGGCCGGAGACCTTCTCCTACACAACCTCGGAGATCATTTCCATGGGATTTCCGGTAGCGGTACTTCCGGTAGGTGCACCTGTAGAACGTGTGAAACGCTATGCCAAGGGCCTTGTCCTGAAAGATGAGAAGCCGGAGAATATTGTGGAAGAGATGATTTCTCTGTGGAAAACTCTCGGCGAAAGTGAGCTCCCTGTGGAAAAACGCAGGTTTCTTTTTGTAGGAGAGGAGATTTCCTTTGCTTCCAGATATCGTGTGGAGCATTTCCGGGAGCAGCTGATCCTTAAAGGCTATGCATCGAAGTTTATCCAGATAGACCAGGCAGAGCAGGAAAAGATCGAGGAATATACAGCGATCGTGATGTACCGCTGCAGCAAGCTGATGGAAGCAGAACTGCTTGCCAACCGGGCGAAAGCAGCCGGAATCCCTGTTTACTATGATGTGGATGACCTGGTATTTGATTACGAAAAAATTTCCGGACTGCATTTCCTTAAAGGCAGCGAATACAGCGATTTCCGTACAACCACAGACCGAATCCACGGATGTATGGAATTCTGCGACGGATATTTTACGTCCACGGAAACGCTGGCAGAGGAAATCCGGGAGGAATTTCCGGGAAAACCGGTGGTGATCAACCGAAACTGTATGAGTATGGAGATGGAGATCCTGTCTCACGAGGCTGTGGAGCAGACAGACAAGGCTAAAGACCGGATCTATATCGGATATTTAAGTGGTTCCAAAACGCATGATCAGGATTTTGCCCAGGTGGAGGCAGCACTTCTGGAGGTGATGGAGCGCCACCCGGAGGTTTACCTGAAGCTGGTGGGTGTATTGGATGAATCCGGAATGGAGCCGGTGCAGAACCGCATCGAGAAGCTTCCGTTTATGGACTGGAGACAGCTGCCTGCCGTGATCGCAGGACTTGATATCAATCTGATGCCACTGGAGAACAGCCTGTTCCACTGGTGCAAATCCGAGAATAAGTGGACAGAGGCTGCCCTTGTAAAGGTTCCGAGTGTCATGAGCCGTAACTGTGAGATGGAATACGTGGTCGAAAACGGAAAAGATGGCTGGATGTGCACCACAAAAGAAGAGTGGGTCAATGCCTTGGAAGCTCTGGTTACTGATGAGAAGGCCAGAAAAGCCATGGGTGAGGCTGCACATCAGAAGGTTATGGAACATTACCTTACAGTAAATACCGGAAAGGATGCAATGGAGGAATTGTTATGCAGCGAGAGCTATACGAAGTAGAAAAGGACAGGTTTGACCTGAAGGACAGTTCTCTGTATCACCTTCAGGGAACCTGGCCGAAGGATCATAAGCCGGAAGCCGTTCTTGACGGGGAAAAGCTTCCGGCAGCCATCAGTGCCCAGGAGCGTGTCAGCGCCCTGGAGCGCTTTAAGGATCTGGATCTGGTAAACGGAGAACGTGTGCAGATGGAAATCTGCCTGCCGGATCTGGAGGGCAAAAAGAAGCTTGTTGTTTATGCGGTAAAGGGTGAAAAACGTGTCCGGTGGTTTTCTGTTCCTGCAGCACAGCTTTACAGGAAACAGGGAAAACCGCAGTACTTTATCGAGAGCATCGAGGTGGAAGCCAGGGAAAAGATCTGCCGTGTCCGTGGCTGGGCAGCCTTTAACAGCCCCCTGACCATACGCCTGGAGGATCGCAGCCGGAAGGAAATCCCCTGCGAGATCACCAGACTGAAACGTGTGGATGTACAGAATCAGTACCAGGAAACAGAGATCGATGAGAAGAGCGGTTTTTTCTTTGAATTCCATTATGACAGTGTGAAGGAATTCTACATTGTATTTGAGGCAGGCAATGTGCGGACGCTTCGTCTGGTACATCTGCAGCCACAGAAGCGTCTTGCGGAGAAAGCTGCGGTATATTTCCGTAAGGGAAGCCGTTACATGAAGCTTCACGGGGCAGCAGCCCTTACCGGAAAGGTATTTGGAAAGGTGCTGGACCGTAAAAACCGTCCGGTGGATTATTCCAAATGGATCGTGAAGCATCTGCCGGACAAGGCAGAGCTTGCAGAAGAAAGAAAAACGAAATTTTCCAGGAATCCAAAATTCAGTATTGTGATCCCGCTTTACAAAACACCGGAAAAATATCTACAGCAGCTGGTAGATTCCATAGAAGCCCAGACCTACGGGAACTGGGAGCTCTGTCTTTCCGACGGAAGCGGAGCAGATTCTCCTCTTACCGATTATCTGAACAGGCTGGAAAAAAGTGATGACAGGATCCGTGTGATCCGCAACGACCAGGCACTTCAGATCGCAGAGAATACCAATGCGGCCATGAAAGCGGCAACAGGAGATTTTATCGTGTTTGCAGATCATGATGATGAGCTGACGCCGGACGCCTTGTTCCGGTGTGTGAAAGCGCTGAATGAGGATCCGGAGCTTAAGGTTCTGTATTCCGATGAAGATAAGATGTCCATGGACGGGCACAAATTCTTTCAGCCGCATTTCAAACCGGACTTCAATATTGATCTTTTGTGTACAGTAAACTACATCTGCCATCTTTTTGTTGTAAAAAAAGAGATCGTGGATCAGATCGGAATGCTGAAGAAAGAATTCGACGGCGCACAGGATTACGATTTTGTATTCCGCTGCGTGGAAGCTGCGGGAAGAGAGAAGATCCATCATATCCCGAGGATCCTTTATCACTGGAGATGCCATGAGGATTCCACAGCAGAGAATCCGGAAAGCAAAATGTATGCCTTTGATGCAGGAGCACGTGCCATCAAGGCTCATTATGACAGGCTCGGAGTTCCGGTGGAAATCGAAAAAGGTGAATATCTTGGACTTTACCGTACAAAATTCCTCTGGGAGGAAAAACCGCTGATCTCCATTATCATCCCGAACAAAGATCACATCGATGATCTGAAGAGATGTATTGATTCCATCGAAGAAAAAGCGACTTACCGCAATTATGAGTATGTGATCGTGGAGAACAACAGTACGGAGGATGAGACCTTTGCTTACTATAAAGAGCTAGAAGCATCCAATCCGAAAGCCCATGTGGTGTACTGGGATGGTATTTTCAACTATTCTGCCATCAATAATTTCGGAGCTGCTCATGCTAAGGGTGACTATCTGCTTCTTCTCAACAATGATACGGAGATCATCAGCCCGGACTGTCTGGAGCAGCTTTTGGGATACTGTATGAGACCGGATGTGGGAGCTGTAGGAGCGCGGCTCTATTATGAGGATGATACCGTGCAGCATGCAGGAGTAGTCGTTGGCTTCGGCGGCATTGCGGGACACTGCTTTGTGCAGCAGAAGAGGGACGCTACGGGATACTGCCACAGGATCATCTGTGCCCAGGATTACAGCGCTGTAACCGCAGCCTGCATGATGGTGAAGCGTGAGGCCTTTGATAAGGTTCACGGATTAAGTGAGGAATTTCAGGTTGCTTTTAATGACATAGATTTCTGCCTTCGTCTGGGAAAAGCCGGATATCTGGTTGTATACAATCCTTATGCGGAGCTTTATCACTATGAATCCAAATCCAGAGGTCTTGAGGATACACCGGAGAAGGTGGCAAGATTTAACCGCGAGATCGCTTCCTTTGAGAAGCACTGGCCGGAGATCCTCCGTGACGGAGATCCTTACTATAATCCGAACCTTACACTGGAGAGCCAGGATTTCTCTCTGAAGCGGATATAGGAGGTTATATTTTGGAAAAGAAAAAAATCTGGAAGGATGAGAGAGTTCAGGCAGGGGTTCTTGTCCTGGCAGCATTTCTGCTCCTGACTGCATGGGCGTTTATGCAGCCCCTGGGGGCAGGCCCCGATGAAAAAATGCGCTACATGGTGGCACAGTATCTTCATGAGCATCCGGGAAAGCTGCCTCTTGGAGATGAGCCAACCATCCGTGATGCGACATGGGGGATTTCCTATGCCTATTATCCGATCCTTTCCTATATGGTATCTGCTGTATTTATGGGAATCGCAGGTCTGTTCCATGCATCTGCAGACGGATTACTCCATGCGGCGAGGATGGCAGATGTGCTCTTTGTGACTGGAGCGGTATATTTTGTGGTGAAAGCATCCGGAAAGCTTTTTCCGAAAGAGGGAAGATGGCTGTTTGCCGCACTGGCAGGCTTTATGCCGCAGGCATTGTTTCTGGGAACTTATGTAAACACGGATTCCCTGGCGCTTTTATCCATGGCGATGATCCTGTATTCCTGGTCCTGTTATCTGGAAACGGGAGACTGGAGCTTCAGAAATTCGATCCTTCTGGCTGTTGGAATGGCAGTCTGTGCACTGTCCTACTATAATGCCTACGGATGGATCTTATGCAGCTTCCTGTTTTTCTGCCTGACAGTCCTTCTGTGCAGGGAAGAGCCGGTAAAACAGAGAGTTGCATTTCTGTTCCGGAGAGGGATCGTGATCGCGGCAGTAACCTTTGCCTTATGCGGCTGGTGGTTTATACGAAATGCCGTTCTCTATGACGGAGATCTTATCGGAAGAAAAGCCTGTGCACAGTGTGCGGAAAAATATGCGGCTGTTGATTACAGACCGTCCAGATACCCTACACCGGAGAAGCTGAACTGGTCATGGAAGGATATCCTTCTGTATCAGGACCCGGGCTGGCAGCATAACTGGCTGCTGACAGTACTGGTAAGCTTTATCGGAACCTTTGGTCTGATGCAGATCTATATGCCTTATAGTGTGAGCAAGGCATATTTCCTGTTCTTTGGAATGGGTGGGATCGGTATTTTAACCATGTTGGGAATGTTTTATCCGAAGAAACGTACTGTGGTAAAAGAACGAAAAGCAGCAGGAAGTGAAAAGCTGAAGATAAAAACAATAACCGTGTACGATAAATGGGACAGAAAAGGGATCTTTCATCTGCTGCTGATCATTCTGATCCTGATCCCTGTTGGGCTGTTTATGTATTATGTATATTATAGTGACAACCAGGCACAGGGACGTTATATCATGCCGGCACTGTATCCGGCCATGTATTTTGTGACAGCCGGCTGGAATCGTCTGCTTGAGCGTTTTGTAAAAAAAGAAAATATCAGAATGTGGATATACCGGGTCCTGACAGCACTTCTGGCTGCTTCTCCGTTTTTATGCTATATCTTCCTGGTAGTTCCGTTTTATGGCTGACACCCAGATGGAGAGATGGCAGAAAAAAATCCCTTCTATGTATCCGGATATGACCGGTACATAGGAGGGATTTTTTGATTCTGAAGTATATCCGCCTGGGAACCAAGATCAGGAACGGATGATCCGGATCATGCGCCACAGCAGAAGGATAAGGAGCAGGATGCCCACACCGCCAATGGCAAAATACGGGATCTGGGATCTGGATTCGGAATAAGCTTTTGCAGAATCCATGTTTTCATCATTTTCCAGTACATCGGAAGAGCTTTCCTGGGAGGGATCCTCGACAACTGCAGTTCCCACCTGAGTTCCGCCAAAGGAATAGGTGCGTAAGATCTGACCATCAGATTCCGTATCTTCCGTAGTCAGGTCGTCTGCGGTCGCACCGGATGGAACCATTACAGTGCCGCCGGACAGGATGTGAAAATCATCCTCGCTGAGATCCAGAAGCTGGAAATTGGAAAAACCGTAATCCAGAAGTGAGATCGCTTCGGTGGCTGTCTGACCGGTCGCTCCGTTCATGACTACTGCGATCAGAGTAGTACCGTTTCGCTGTGCAGCTGTGACAAGAACGCTTCCGGAAGCAGTGGTGGTACTTTCACGACCGCCGATACATCCTTCATAATAGGAAGCGGATGCAGGATCTGTCATGGTAAAAGAGCTTGTCAGGTTACGGGTACCGCCGGAAACATTGGTAGCCGGGATCGTATAGGAGGTGGCTCCGGAGATGGTGCGGAAGCTGTTATTACGGATAGCCGCCTGCATGATCAGAGCCAGATCATGTGCTGTGGTATGCTGGTTGTCATCCGGGAGACCGGTAGGATTGGTGAATACCGTATTGGTACATCCCAGCTCCTTGGCACGGTCGTTCATTTTCTGGACAAAGGCATCCACAGATCCGCCGATCTGTTCTGCGACCTGGAGAGCAATGTCATTGGCAGAGGCCAGCATCAGAGCGTAAAGGCACTGCTCCATGGTAAATACCTCTCCGAGCTGTGAGGAAATATGAGCGCCTCCGTCTGTAACACCGGATACACCGGTTTCTGTCATGGTAACCTGATCGTCAAGCTGGCTGTTCTCCAGTGCCAGAAGACAGGTCATGATCTTAACTGCGCCGGCCGGAGAAAGCGTGGTGTCCATATCCTTGGCATAGAGGATCGTATCGGAAGTATCTTCCATGATCACGGCAGATGCGGAAGTGATCTCAGGCCCCTGAGGCCATCCGCTGATCCCATTGGTGGTAACACCGGAGGATACAGCAACAGCGGTTTCTTCTGTGGCGAAAACTGGAGTCTGGAACACCATGGAAGCGGAGATCCCAATAGCCAGAAGCGCTGTGGTTATTCTTGATTTTTTCATGATAAATGGTACTCCTGTATAAAAAATAATTCTTATGTAAGCAATACATACGTAAATGTTACTGTTCACTCCGTGACCAGCAACACGTAAGCACAGTATAACACACTTTCTCTCTTCCTTGCAAAAAAAATGCGGTAATGTTAAAATACGTTTATCAAATTGAGTAATACGGAGAAAATATATGAGTAAAGATGATTCCACAGGAAAGATTCAATGGGACAGGCTTGTGAAGAAGCTTTCTCCCTATACAGTACAAAAGGGCTTGAGATACCTGAAGCATTACGGACTGAAAGAATTCTGGATCAGGCTTCATGAACGCTTTGAGCCGGAAGAAGTTCCCTACGGACCGTGGTATGAGGCATACAGGCCAACCGAAGAGACTCTTGAGAAGCAGCGAAAGAGGAAATTTCCGGATGGCCCGCTGATCAGTATTGTAGTGCCTGCATATCTGACACCGGAGAGGTTCTTAAGACAGATGCTTGATTCTCTGCTTGCCCAGACATATCAGAACTGGGAGCTGTGTCTGGCAAACGGAAGCCCGGAGGATCCGGACATGCAGACTGTGCTGAGATCCTATGCAGAGATGGATAAAAGGATCCGCTATGAAGATCTGAAGGAAAATCTCGGTATCGCTGAGAATACCAATGCAGCCTTTGCCATGGCAAGAGGAGATTTTATCGCACTTCTGGATCATGATGATCTGCTGGCACCTAATGCATTGTATGAGATCGCGGCGGCACTGGAGGAGCATCCGGAGGCGGATGTGATCTATACAGATGAGGATAAGGTCACGACAGATCTTTCTGAACATTTTCAGCCCCATCTGAAACCGGACTTTAACCTGGATCTTTTAAGATCCAATAATTATATCTGCCATTTTCTGGTGGTAAGACGTTCCGTAGTGCAGACAGTGGGCGGATTTCGCCGGGAATTTGACGGCGCCCAGGATTATGATTTCATTTTCCGCTGTGTGGAGCAGGCAAGGGAAGTGGTCCATGTACCGGAGATCCTTTATCACTGGAGGACCCACAAATCCTCCACAGCAGATAATCCGGCAAGCAAGATGTATGCTTTTGAAGCCGGCAGACGTGCCATTGAGGGGAATCTCAAACGGACCGGAACTCCGGGAACCGTGGAGCATACTCCGGATTTTGGATTTTACCGTGTGAAGTATCCGGTGCAGGGAGAACCTCTGGTTTCTGTTATCATTCCGAACCGTGAGGAGAAAGAAACGCTTCAGGCCTGCGTGGAATCCATTTTTGAAAAAACTGCCTACAAAAATTACGAGATCATCATTGTGGAGAATAACAGCAGCTCCGAAGAGATCTTCCGGTATTACAGAAAGCTTTCGGAGGATCCCAGGGTCCATCTGATCCGCTGGAAAAAAGGCTTCAACTATTCTGCCATCAACAATTTCGGGGTGCGCCATGCCAAAGGAGATTACCTGCTTTTTCTGAATAATGACGTAAAGGTCATCGATCCGGACTGGATGTCAGAGATGCTGAGCGTGTGCCAGCGTAAGGAAACAGGTGCAGTTGGCGTCAAGCTGATCTATCCGGACAACACCATTCAGCATGCAGGCTGCGTGGTGGGAATGGGCGGAATTGCCGGGAACATGTTTGTGAATATGCCGGCAGAGCGTACCGGATATCTCCATAAGGCCTCTCTTCTGCAGGATATGAGCTGTGTGACTGCAGCATGTATGATGATGAAGAAGGAAGTTTTTCTGGAGGCAGGAGGCTTTACGGAAGAGCTTGCAGTTGCGTTTAATGATGTGGATCTCTGTCTGAAGGTGCGAAGCCACGGCCATCTGATCGTCTATGATCCGTATGTGAAGCTCTATCATTACGAATCCAAGTCAAGAGGCACTGAGGACAGCGAGGAAAAGGTCCGCCGTTTCCAGACGGAGATCGAATACATGCGCTGTCACTGGCTGGATATCCTGAAAAAAGGAGATCCATACTATAACAAAAATCTTTCTTTAACCAAATGGAATTATTCCCTGAAGCCCCTTCCGGGAATGGGAAAGAAGAAGGGATAAAGCAATGCAGGAAGTATCAGTAGTCATACCAAACTTTAACGGAATGGCATATCTGGATGGTGTTCTTTCCAGTCTTGAAAGACAGACTATCCGTAATTTTGAGGTTATACTAGTGGATAATGGTTCCACTGATGGCAGCTGTGCGTTTGTTTCGGCGGAATATCCATGGGTACACATGATACAGCTTCCGGAGAATTACGGCTTCAGCAGAGCCGTCAATGAAGGGATCCGTGCGGCACGTTCCCCATATGTGCTGCTTCTGAACAATGATACGGAAGCGGAACCGGATTTCCTGGAGGAGATGGTTGCTGCCCTGCGCAGACATAAGAAGGCATTTTCCTGTCAGGCAAAGATGATCCAGCTTCATGACAGGGACAAGATGGATGATGCCGGAAATTATTACTGTGCCCTTGGCTGGGCTTTTGCCAGGGGAAAAGGCAAGGATATCAGCCATTATGACCGAGAGCAGAAGATTTTTTCCACCTGTGCGGGAGCTGCGATCTACCGTAAGAAATTTATTGACAGGATCGGAGATTTTGATGAGGAGCATTTTGCTTATCTGGAGGATCTGGATATCGGCTATCGTGCCAGGATCTGCGGTTATCAGAACTGGTATGCTCCAAAAGCGAAGGTTTATCATGTAGGAAGCGGCACCAGCGGCTCCAGATATAATCAGTTTAAGATCCGGTATTCTTCCAGAAACAATATTTATCTTATCTATAAGAATATGCCGTTTTTCCAGATCGTGCTGAACCTTCCGTTTTTTCTGGTGGGATTCGGTGCGAAGATCCTGTTTTTTGCGTCCAAGGGATTCGGACGTTAGTACCTTGCAGGCATCAAAAACGGCTTTCAGATCAGCCGCAAAAACAAAAAAGTCAGATTTTCCATGAGGAATCTTCCGCGTTATATACAGCTCCAGTTTGAACTCTGGATCAACATTTTTAGGCGTTTTGCCGGTTAAGACATCATATTTTCACAGAATTTTTATATTTCGGAGGGAAGATTTTATTGCTTTTGAGTTTCATCTATTATAAGATAAAAGCAATGAACTTAAATGAGGTGGCGGAAATTGATTAAAGACAACCAGAAAAATTTCAGTCGTCTCCATATGCTGATCGATGTATTTGTGATCGCGGCCTCCTATGCCCTGGCCTGGTTGATCCGTTTTCAGGGAATTTTTGAACATTCGGCGGTCCAGTCCAAGACCGTCCAGGAATATATGTTTATGCTGATCTTTATCATTCCTGGATATGTGCTTTTATATCAGGCATTTGATCTTTATACACCGATGCGAATGCAGGGGCGTCGTCTCGTGCTTGCCGGAATCGTGAAGGCAAACGCGTTAGGGCTCCTTATCATCATGTTTGCACTTTACAATTTTAAAGAGCTGGACTATTCCCGTCTTACTCTGGTTTCTTTCTGTGTGATCAATATCGTCCTGGAATGGTTTGTGCGTATGGTCATATTTTACATTCTCCGGGATATGCGCAAAAAAGGAATGAACCAGAAACAGGTGCTGCTGGTTGGATACAGCCGTGCCGCTGAGGAATATGTGGACAGGATCCTGCAGAATCCGCAATGGGGATACGTGATCAGGGGCATACTGGATGACAATGTGCCGGCAGGCACTACTTATAAGGGCGTTAAGGTGATCGGTCGAATCGCCAATCTGATGATCATCCTTCCATCCAGTCGTCTGGATGAGATAGCCATTACCCTGGGCTTAAGTGAGTATTATCGTCTGGAAGAGATCGTTGCACTCTGTGAAAAATCCGGCGTGCACACAAAATTTATTCCGGATTATAATAATATTATTCCGACCAAACCATATACAGAAGATATTCTCGGGCTTCCGGTGATCAATATCCGGTATGTGCCGCTGAGCAATACGTTTAATGCAATGATCAAGAGGACGATGGATGTGATCGGTTCTTCGATCGCGATCATTGTTTCATCGCCGGTGATGCTGATCCTGTGTATCCTGATCAAGCTGACCTCTCCTGGTCCGCTGATCTATAAACAGGAACGTGTTGGCCTTCATAATCAGACTTTCCGGATGTATAAATTCCGTTCCATGGAGATCCAGAAAGAATCAGAAGAAAAAAAGGCGTGGACAGTAAAGAACGATCCAAGAGTTACCGGAATCGGTAAATTTATGCGTCATACCAGTC
>OIBN01000730.1_pt1 | contig 13762 bp, 20 predicted proteins | sample 1581031 | NCBI WGS metagenome assembly OIBN01 (sample SAMEA3882531, study PRJEB24775) | human gut metagenome | biome: human-associated habitat; feature: intestine environment; material: feces | place: Netherlands | collected 2009/2010
CCTGTCAGTATTTGCGGTGCTGGCGGGGAATTTTTTTATTATAAGGATTTTATAACTGTTTTTACAATGCCGAGTATTCTTATGCGGTCTCTTTCTGCACCGACAAACTCTCTTGGCTGATACTCGGGGTTGAATGATACAAGGGTTATCTTGTCATCAGAATACTTAATTTTCTTCACAACGCCGTTTTCGCCGTCGATAAGGGCAACAACTACCTGTCCGTCCTCAGCCCAATCCTGCCTTAACACCTGTATCTTGTCGCCGTTTTCTATCTTTGGGTACATACTGTCCCCCGAAACGACAATGCACATTGTATTCTTAGCCTCTTCCTCGTTGACGATATAGAGCGGCATATAGCCCACAACACAATCGTCAGCATATGCTCCAAAACCAGCCGACACGCTCTCATATATAGGTACTATATGTACGTTGTCTTGTGGGAGTATGGTTGCGTTGGAATCTATAATATGAGAAGAATGTTTAGGACTAGGATCATCAGTTTTTAATGCAAGGTATTCAGGATTAACGCTTAGCTCGATAGCGATTGATTCAAGAACAGGCAATTTTATTCTGAGAATTTTTCCTGCCTCATATCTTTGAATAGTTGATTTATTCAATCCAAGACGGATACCAAGTTCTTCTTGTGTAAGTCCTTTTTCTTCTCTTGCAGTTTTTATTCTATTTCCAATTTCTACAGTATTCAAATCTTACTCACCTGCTTTCGTTACTATGATTATATCACATTAAATTGCATAATGCAATAGCTTTTTTAAAAATAAAAAAATGTTGCAAAATGCTATTGACAAGTGAAAAGTTATGTGCTATTATGATAATGCAATAAGTTGCATAACGCAACAAGAAAGGAGGCGGACATATGGTAAACACGAACAAGATCAATGGGAGAATGAAAGAGCTTGAACTGACCCAAGCTGACTTTGCACATTGTTTAAACATAGCTCAACCTACGGCTAACCAGAAAATAAACAATGTACGTCCGTTTGACTTGGACGAGGCTGAGAAGCTGTCACACTTGCTCCACATTGACGCTGGAGAGTTCGGCAAATATTTTTTTACCCAGTGAGTTGCATAATGCAACAGGCGATTAAAGAGGGGGTGAGGGTAAGTGGACAAACCATACGCACGTTTGCTTGAAGAAATAAGCAAACGTGAAATAAAGCATAAAGCTATCCGAAAAGAGCTTGGCATAACTAAGTGTACGCTGTCGGTCAAACTTCACGGCAGGAGAAACGCAAGCTTTTCACTGGAGCAGGCAATAGCTATACAGCAAAAGTTTTTTCCAGATGTTCCAATAGAGGAACTGTTTAAAAGATAAAGGGTGAAACATCTGCGAAATGTTCCACCCTCTCCAAAATTTTTAGACAGGCTTATCTACCTTTCTTGCCTGTCTTTGTCTGAGTAAGAGCACTGGCTGCAACACTTTTCTGAGTCTTTGTTGATTTTGGATTAGAAAGTATTTTGGAAGCCTTGCTTGCAACAGACTTGCTCGTCTGACGAGTATTCATTACATACCACCTCATTTCATAGTGGTATGCTTGTATTGTACCATATGTAGTGTTAAAAGTCAATATGTAAGTACTAAAGATAGTTATCTTACTAAAACGGACAGAAAGGGGTGACAAATTATGTTTGATGATTTTAAGCAAAAGTCAAAATGATTGCGAAATCAAAGTGCTTAACGTATGCTCAAATAGCTGAGAAATCAGGTGTAAAGGAAAGTACAATAAAAGCATTTATGTGCGGCACAACTGATAGCAGGCGTGTTGCTGAAAACATTGCAGATGTACTCGGTGTAGAGATCGTGTACAGCAACGGTAAGTACAAAATCAACAGTAATAAGACAGAAAAAGAAGGTGAACCAATGACAAACAACATTGAATTGAGGGGCTGCGACAGTGCAATGACAAGACAGGTCATTGTCACAAAAGCACTTAAAGGCTCAGGAAAAGAAAATGACCCATATCGAGAGGTCACGCAGTATTGGTCTTTGACAGGCAAGCTGCTTTTTGAGCTGACAGACGATGACGGACAATAATACTACCCAACAGCAACAAAATATAAAACGAGGAGGAATAAAAATGAGGTCACCTGACATTGAAATGGCAGTGCGGCTGTACTATGAAAAACCCGAAATAACCAATGCGGATATCAAGGAGCTGTTCGGCACAGGTGAAACGCAGACTATCAAGATCAAGAAAGCTGTTAAGGAAGAAATGGCAAAGCGTGGCGTGACGTCATGGCTGCCGCACTCGGTCAATACCGAGATAGCCTACGAGGTGTGGGGCATTGATATCGACAACTTCGAGAAAAGGCTTAAAAAACTCCGCACGCTTTACGGAAAGGACGTGAGAAAATGATAGCCGTACTAGAGATAATCAGATGTGCCGCAGCGGTAGCGCTCTTGGTGGTGCTTGCAATGTATGTTGCGTACAGGTGGTATGTAAGCGTAAAAGAAACTGCCTACGAGGAAGCAGAGAAGAGCATAAAGCGTGCGGTGAGAGAAGCAGGCAGACCCGTGGTCAAGGTCGAAGTTGAAATGAAAGGAAAGTGGTAAAATGGCGTTGATACTGCTGATAACAATAGCCGTGCTTGCAGGGATAGATGTAGTGATATATCTTGTTCTGAGCGTGGCTGATAGGCACTTGGAGAAACGTTTTGAAAACGAGGAGGACGAAGACGATGATAGTGATGAGAGAGGTATTTAAGAGGGACAAGCCCCTTGACAATGGCAGCGGGGCGGTAAGCCTTTGCGTGTTCCGTTCAAATGTCAATCCTGGCGAGTGCGGTGCACTGACAGTAACGCCAACGAAGGACTACTGTCGCAGATGTGCGTTCTACAAGATCCGTGAGGACTTCGACAGAGGGCTTGGCGATGCCGCGAGGTCGCTCCGTGAGAAAGGGATTGAACCTGTGAAGAAGATGGACTATGACGGCAAGCAGTATATGAGCGTACAGCCGATAAGGGAGGAATAAAGATGAATAAGGAATTTACAAACGAAGATATCATAAATGCGGCGAAACATTGTGCGACAAATGCTGACTGCGATAACTGCCCATTTTTCGCAACTTTGGAAATTGAGGGTTGCATTGAAACTTTCACACGATACATAGTGAACAACACAAAAAACGAGCCTGCACCTGCGGCAACAGGCACAAGCTCGGAGATATTGAAAAATATCAATTCAACACACCTTGATGATAGCACAAAAGCAGCGATTTGTCAAGCATACAAAACTGCTGATGAAGCTTGCTCAAATATACTTACTGTTTATGAGGGAATGTCAGAATGTGAGCAGAGAGCCTTTGACATTGGCGAGGCGTATGGAAAGATATGCAGCACAAGGGATAAGCTTGAAAAGTTGAGAGGTGGTGACGGCAATGAACATTAACGCAAAGAAAGCTCAGGACAAGCTGTCGCAGGAGCTGTCTGCCGCTAAGCTTGGCAAGTATGCGCAGGCGGTTGCAAAGCCTACTCTTGAGGCCCTCAAAACTTTCTGTGAGCAGAACGAGGAGTTCGCTCAGGCGGTCCTGCAGACGGACAGAACTTTCGCTGAGTGTGCGGAAAACGCTGTTAAGGGTGTAAGGGAAAGTATTTCGGATATCGAGGTCTACCGCAGAGCTGTAAGCTTTTACTTCAAGGGTGCGGACGTTCATTTCAATATGACTATCGACCTGGGCGACGGCTCGGGCAGCGAAGAAACAGCAAAACCGCCTGTCAGCCTATCCCTTGACGGCTTGCTTGACTTCTGAGGTAGCAGTATGAAAAAGACAAGAAAAGAGGCTCTTATCTACTGCTTTCCTGCGGTGGATAAAGAGCTTATGGATAAGATGAAAGGCAGAGGTGCTAAGAATTATGTGGTGTTCCTCACAAGGGGTGCTGAGCTTTTCGCACGTTGCTTTCACAGATACTCAACGGGTGACCTTGTGGAACGTCAGCGTTATGTGTTTGCCCGTGACGGATCTGTGAGATACGGCAGTGATAACGGCATTAACTGGTCGGTGCGTAATGACTTCCGTGAGCCTGCCTTTTGCAAGTGCTGTATGGGATATAACTATGATAATTCCTATTCGGTGCTGAACATTAAAGCCATAGACAAGTCGGATATGCGTTACAGTCAGTATCAGCATTATCACGGCAATATGCTGATGAGCTATCTGCACGCTTACTGCAAGCACCCTAATCTTGAGTATCTTATGAAACAAGACTATGACGTAACAAGCGTGAGATACACAGGTTGGTGGGGATATCAGGAAAAGTTCCTGCTCTCTCAGCGTGTGAACTGGAAAAGTAATGACCTGCTGAAAATGCTCGGACTGAACAAGACGGAGTTCAAGACACTCAAAGGCAGCGAACAGCTGTGGGAGCAGTATCTTGACTATCGTGAGGAATATCCAAAACTCAGACCGGAAGATTTACTGAGTATAGCAAAGGTCTTTAAGAACGAACACGGCACTCTTGAACGTCTTGTGAGGATAACAGGTCTTACACCGCAAAGGGTGGCACGATACATACACGAGCAGAAAATGACACCTCTTGATTACAGCGACTATCTGGAGCAGTGCGAAACGCTGGAGTATAACATTCACGATACAATGATAGCGTTGCCACACGATTTCTGGGCAATGCACAACAGGCTTACTAAGATCATCAACTATGAGCATGACGAGCTTGTTTTGCAGAACTTCACGAAAAGGCTTGCAGAGCGTGTCTGCCTTGAATTTTCGGCAGACGGCTTGCTTGTCAGACAGCCCCACAGTTTGAAAGAGATAGAGGACGAGGGCAGGATACTTTCCCATTGTGTGGGCGGATATGCAGAACGCCATGCTATGGGGAAACTCAGCATAATGTTTCTGAGAAAAGTTTCTGAGCCTGACAAGCCTTACTATACTGTGGAGGTTAGCCAATACGGCGGTATCGTGCAGTGCAGAGGGTATAGGAACAACGTGGTACAAAACGGCGGCGAGGACAAATCGCAGGAGATAAAGGACTTTGAACAGAAGTATCAGCGGTATCTTGACAGGGTGTTCGCTGAGAAACGAAAGGAGCGTAAAACAGCATGAACGAACTATCGGCAGAATATATCAAGGCGGCTGAGCTTGACCGCAGGATAAAGACCTCAGCTCAGCTTGCACAGCAGAGCCTTTACGATATGTGTATGGGCTTTAAGGAAATGAGGGACAGCAGGCTTTACAAGGAGCTTGGGTATTCCGATTTTGGAGATTACTGTGAAAAGGAAACAGGTTTTTCAAAGATGAATGTATACAGGTACATTTCGATCGCTGAAAATCTGCCACAGGATTTCGTAACCTCGAGGTTACAGATCGGAGTTAAAAAGCTGACACTTCTTGCTAAGCTTTCCGATGAAGAGCGAACAGAGCTTGCGGAAAATATCGACCTTGAAAGCACTACTGTCAAGGAGCTCAAAGCAAAAATAGATATTTTGCAGAACGAGCGTGACAGAGCCATGGAGTCAAATGCAGAGGCAAGCCATCAGGTCTTTATAGCAGATAAAAAGGTGCTTGAAATGAAAAATAAGGTAACACAGCTTGAAGCCGAGATAAAGGACCTTGAGAGCCGTCCTATCGAGGTGGCTGTGGAAACGGACAGCAAAGAGGTGGCAAACCTTAAAGACGCTATGCGGCGTGTTGACCTTGACTGGTCGGAAAAATATTCAAAGCTTGAAGAAGACAGCCTGAAAGACCGCAGAGAGCTTTTGCAGAAAGCTGAGCAGGCTGAAAAGGATAAGCAGGACAAGCTTTCACAGCTTCGTGAGGAGCTTGACAGAACTAAGGCGGAGTATGAGAAAAAGCTTTCGGGGAAGGCGGATACCGCCCCCGTGCAGGACGATAAAGCCATATTCAAGGCTTATCTTTCCACCGCTGTTGACAGCGTAACAAGGCTCGTGGGCTTTGTGAACGAGCATAATGACAGCGACAATTATGGACTTTTCACACAGAAAGCAAGACAGCTTGCGGATATAATCAATTCAAAACTGGAGGTATAAAAATGAAACTTTATGAGCTTACAAACGATTTTCAGAGGCTTTTTGACAGCCTTGAGGATATGACGGAAAATGCCGAGCTTACGGCAGAGGAAAAGGCTGAGGCTGAAAAGGTGTGGTTTGATACCCTTGAATGCGTTGAGGCTGAGTTTACAGACAAGGCAGAAAACGTTGCAGCTTATGTCAAGGTGCTGAGCAGCGAGGCGAAAATGCTTGAAGCAGAGGAGAAAGCCCTCAAAGCAAGACGTGAGCAGAAGGTCAAGCAGGCAGAGAGCCTTAAAGCTTATCTTATGAACAGTATGCAGAGGGTCAACCTTAACAAAATAGAGGGCGTTATGGCTAAGATAAGCATAACAAAGGGCAGGGAAAGCACCGAGATAACAGACCCGAAAGCCTTTGTGGAGTGGGCAAAGGTCAATGATGACAGCCTGCTGAAATACAAAGATCCTGACATAAGCAAGACGGCTGTCAAGGCGGCTATCGAGGCAGGCAGAGAGATACCATATGCGGCAGTTGTCCGCAGACCGGGACTGACCATAAGATAAGGAGGAAAAGAGAATGGGACTTGCGATACTTGTATTAGGCTTTTCAGGAAGCGGCAAATCTGCTTCCCTGAGAAATTTCAAAGAGGACGAGCTTGCACTTGTGAACGTGAACGGAAAACAGCTTCCGTTTCGCACACAGTTTAAGTCAACGATACATACCGACAATTACGGTGAGATAGAACGCTTTATGAAAGCTCAGACGGCAAAGTCCATAGCCGTTGACGATAGTCAGTATCTTATGGTGAACGAGTTTATGCGCCGTGCAAAGGAAACGGGCTATCAGAAGTTCACTGACATTGCAAAGAATTTCTGGGAGCTTGTGAGAAGCGTTGAAATGCTTCCCGAAGATGTTATCGTGTATTTTCTCAATCACCTTGATACAGGCGAGGACGGCAGGCAGAAAGCTAAAACTATCGGCAAGCTGCTTGATGAGAAGATAACTGTCGAGGGTATGTTCACAACTGTGCTTAAAACTGTTGTGGTTGACGGCAAGTATCTTTTCGCCACTCAGACGGACGGCACTGACACCTGCAAAAGTCCTATCGGGCTGTTTGACAGTATGTACATAAGCAACGATCTGAAACTTGTTGATGAAGCGCTGAGGACATACTATCATCTTGCAGACGAACATATCTGCTCAGAGTGCGGAAAGACGATAATGTCAGACGGCAAGCGTACTGTTCAGCAGATAATAGACGGCTCGATGAAGAATTACGGCAAACAGCTTTGTATGAAGTGCGTTCTGAAAAGGGTAAAGGCGGCGAAGTCCAATGAAGCTGAGAGCGTATCAGAATGAGCTGGTGGAGCAGGTAAGGCAGGCGTGGCGTGCAGGGTATAAAGCACCCTGCATAGTCCTGCCCTGCGGTGGCGGAAAGTCCTGCATTGTGGCTGAAATGGCAAGGCGAACGACCTTTAACGGCAAGAGAGTGCTTTTTCTTGTCCACCGCCGTGAGCTTGTGGATCAGATAAAAAAGACGTTTATTCGCTGGGGCGTTGATATGAAACTCTGCGAGGTGGGTATGGTGCAGACTATTACAAGACGGCTTAAAAAGCTTGCCAGACCTGCACTTATCATAACTGACGAAAATCATCACAGCCTTGCTCAGTCATACAAACGCATATACGAATACTTTTCAGACGTGCCGAGAGTGGGCGTTACAGCGACTCCTGTTCGCCTTAATGGTGACGGGCTTGGTGACGTGAACGACAAGCTTATCGTTGGCGTATCCGCAAAATGGCTTATTGATAACAGCTGTCTTGCACCTTATGACTACTATGCCCCTGACGTTGCCGACCTTACAGGGCTTCACGTTTCTCACGGAGAATATATGGCGGCGGAGATAGAGAAAGCTATGGTGAAAAACACTGTTTTCGGCGACGTCATAAAGTATTACAAACAGCTTGCTTTGGGCAAAAAAGCGGTCTGCTACTGTGCGTCAGTAAGACATTCTCAGCGAACGGCAGATGTATTTAATGACAACGGCATAAAGGCGGCACACATTGACGGCTCTACTCCTAAGAGCGAGCGTGACAGCATTATCTCAGCTTTCCGCAGGGGAGATATAACTGTGCTGTGCAACGTTGACCTTATCTCAGAGGGCTTTGACGTCCCCGACTGCGAGTGTGCCATACTTCTTAGACCCACCAAGAGCCTTACTCTTTACATTCAGCAGGCTATGAGATGTATGCGGTATCGTCCTGATAAAAGAGCCGTCATAATCGACCACGTTGGCAACTATGCAAGGTTTGGTATGCCTGACGATGACAGGGAGTGGAGCTTGGAGAAAAAGCCGAAAGCTCAGCATAAAAAGCAGGAGCAGAGCGACAAGGTGAAACAATGCCCCGAATGTTTCTATACTTTCTCTGCTCCCTCTGCAGGCGTGAAAGTGTGCTGTCCTCATTGCGGATATGAGTTTCCCTCAGCCGAGAGAAAGCTTGAAACAGACAGCAGCGTGGGTCTTGTAAAGGTGGAGGGATTCAAGCTTGATTTCAGCTCGCCTGCCGATTGTCATACCTATCCCGAACTTTTGCAGTATGCGAAAAGTCACGGCTACAAATCAGGCTGGGCGTATTATCAGGCAAGGCAAAGGGGGCTTATAGGTTGACGGAAGAACACAGGATACAAAACGAGATACGCTGTGCGGTATCGCCCTACTGCACTGTCTTTCGTGTGAACGTGGGCGAGGGGAAAACAGTTGACGGCAGATATTTCACCACAGGAGTGCCGAAAGGTTTTTCAGACCTGTTCGGTGTAAGACATAAGGACGGCAGAGCTGTCTTCATCGAAGTCAAAACAAAGTCGGGACGAGTTCGTCCTGAGCAGAAGAAGTTCATAACAAAAATGCGTGAGTGCGGAGCATTGGCAGGCATATGCCGATCAGCAGAGGACGCAGTAAATTTACTAACGGAGGAATAAAAAATGGGATTTAAGTCAAATCAATCAGAGGCATTTCAGAACGGATTAAAGCCTGAGGGCGATTACGAGTGCATCATAACCGCTATCGAGGAGCACACAACAAAGAAAGGCTCGGTGGGTCTTAACTTCACTCTTGTCATCAGAAATGACGTACAGGGGCAGAAATACGGCAACTCCTGCCTGTTTCACACCATATGGAAAAAGCACGAGCCTAACGAGAACGATATGCAGGTGGAGGGCTACAACTTTGCTCAGCTTATGGCAATGGGCAAGGCGGCTAAGCTCCCTGACGGCAAGGAGTATGACAGCCTTAAAGCATACTGCACTGACCTGCTGAACAAGTGCATAAGGGTAGATCTCACGCACGAGGAATGGAACGGCAAGGAGCAGGAACGCATTAATTTTGTCAATCCTACAAAGTATCCTGAATGCAAGCATAAGTTCAAGTCCTCTGCACCGAAGGCGGACAGCTTTGCAACTAAGCAGACGGGCTTTGCAACGCCTAAGACAAATACGCAGGCTGACAGCGCCATAGGCTCGCTTGAAGATTTTGAGGACGTGCTTACAGATGACGGCGTGCCGTTCTGATTTCTGAGAAAAGCGAAAAGTCATAGTGCTTTTGCATAAAAACGCAGATGATATTTTGTGCAAACAAATGATTTATATTTTAATTTGGCAACATTTCTGCAATTGTTGCATTTTTAATGCAACTTTTTGAACGTTTTTCGGGGATAAGTGAAAGGCTTTGACTTTTCAAAATTTATGTTAGGAGTTGGATATATGTACGAACAAATACCGCAGGAGCTTAAAGCCCTGCCAAACTGGATATGCTGGGACGCTGTGCCTGATGAAAAGAGAGGGAAGATAAAGAAAGTGCCGATAAACGCACTTACCGGCGGAGGGGCTATGTCAAATAACCCCTCTACTTGGTGCGATTTCGATACGGCGGTGAGAGCCTCAGAAAAACACTCGGGCATAGGATTTATGTTCGGTGGCTGTCCATATTTCGGTGTTGACATTGACGGCAAAGAGGAGGAGCTTGAGGCATACCAAAGGGGAGAGAACGGCAACATCATATCCGAATTTATCTCCACCCTGCAAAGCTATACTGAAATATCTCAATCGGGCAAGGGCATACATATCATATGCAGAGGAACGCTCCCAAAGCGTGGCAGACGCAAAGGCTCAGTTGAGATGTATGAGGACGGCAGATTTTTCGTTATGACAGGCAACTCCTGCTCAGAATATGATAGCATCGCAGAGTGTTCCGACAGCATAAAGCCATTGCACGAAAAGTATATAGGCGGCGGTCACGAGCCTGTGGCAAAGGCTGTTCCTGCTGTCAGACTTGACACCGCAGACCAGATAATCAAAGCTGCGGCAGGAGCAAAGAACGGAGGAAAGTTCGTTTCCCTCTATAGTGGAAGAACCGCAGGATATGCTTCGCAGAGTGAAGCTGATATGGCGTTTTGTTCGATGCTTGCCTTCTGGACAGGCTGTGACGCAGAGAAAATGGATATGATATTCCGCTCCTCTGGTCTTATGCGTGAAAAGTGGGACAGAGCGCAAAGCGGTTCGACCTACGGCGCACTTACGATCCAGAAAGCCATTGCAGATTGCGACAAGACCTATTCGCCAAAGTTCGCAGGGGGATTTTCTCTCAACTTCAAGTCGGCCTCTGAGCCGATTTCTGTGGGCGCTGTGGAGCAGGAAGAAGCCAAGCCAAGACTTTATTCATTTGACGATACAGGCAACGCAGAACGCTTTGTTGACCTTTTCGGCGAGCAGGTGAGATACTGCTATACAGACAAACGCTGGCTTTGGTATGACGGCAGAAAGTGGTGTACCGATATGACAGGCACAGTTAAACGCCTTGCTGACAAGGCTGTGGCTTGTATGGCGGCAGAGGCAAAGGTGTACGCTCAGCTTGACGCAGACGAGGGAACGGATATGGCAAAGGCTTTTGAAAAGCATATGAAGTCCTGCCGTTCTAACAAATCAAAGAACGCAATGCTAAGCGAGGTCATGCACCACGTTCCTGTTCTGCCTGCTCAAATGGACAGATTTAAAACTGTTCTCAATACCCCGGGCGGAGTTATCGACCTGCGAAGCGGCGGCATATCTCCTCACGATCCTATGACATATCTGACGAAAATGACAGCCGTTGAGTATTCAGAGAACGCCGATTGCCCTCGCTGGCTTGCCTTTCTTGACGACATTTTCAGAGGGGATAAAGACCTTATCAGATACGTTCAGAAAGCTGTGGGATATTCCCTGACAGGCTCGACCACCGAGCAATGTGCGTTCTTTCTTTACGGAACAGGACGAAACGGCAAGTCAACTTTCATTGATATCATAAGGGATATTTTCGGGGACTATGCGGCAAATATCCAGCCTGAAACTATTATGGTGCGCAGTAATCAGAGCACCGCCATAAACAGCGATATTGCAAGGCTCAAAGGTGCAAGGCTGGTGACCTCAGTTGAGCCTAACGAGGGTGTTCGTATCAACGAGGGTCTGCTCAAACAGCTTACAGGCGACGATACTGTTACCGCAAGAAAGCTTTACGGCGACGAGTTTGAGTTCAAACCTGAGTTCAAACTTTGGATGGCGACAAACCATAAGCCTGTCATCAGAGGAACGGATACGGGCATTTGGCGAAGAATTCATATGATACCCTTCACTGTGCAGATCCCCGAAGAAAAGATAGACCGCAGGCTGAAATACAAGCTGTCGGCGGAGCTTACGGGCATATTCCGCTGGGCGGTTGAGGGCTGTCTGCTGTGGCAGAAAGAGGGGCTTAAAATGCCTCGTGCCGTCCTTGAAGAAGTGAGGGAGTACCGCCGTGAAATGGACGTTATCTCTGCATTTGTTGAGGATAAGTGTACTGTGGGCAAGGGTCTGAGCGTTAAGTCAAGTCAGCTTTTTGCGGCATATCTTAACTGGGCTGAGCAGAACAATGAATATCGTATGAGCTCAACAAAGTTCGGTATGGAGCTTGCAAAACGCTTTGAAAAAGTAAAAGGCAGAGGGTGCAATTATTATTCAGGTATAACCCTTGACGAGCAAGTGTGATTATCTGTAAGTGTGGAGGGTTGTGGATAGGTTGAGGGGTTTTCTTAACCTTTTCGTGTTAGAAAATAAAAAGAATATATATAAAGAAAGAGTTCTTGAAAAACAGCGAAAACCCTCCACAACCCTCCACAAAGGGGGTATCAACTATAAAGATAGATTTCAAAAGAATGTCACAAGAAGAGTTCGCACGGTATGAAGATATGGCAATAGACGGCAGGCTCATCTATGACGAATATCCTGCTGAGGAATATAAGTATTTCTCGCAGTTATCAAGACTTGGCTACAAGAACAGGCACGAGGGGTGGTCAAAAGAGATATGCGAGGACAAGCAGGCGGAATACAAGCGGGAATATCTTCACAGTAAAGAGCGAAACGGCAGGTTTTTCAGACAAGCCTGCATAATGCAGGAGAATATCCGCAGAGGGCAGACAACGGTCTGGAAGATAAACAAAACGCAGGACAGAGAAGAAAAGCTCGTATACGCATTGCAGGCACTTGAACTGATACTTTGCGACGAGGGGCTTGCGAAACACAACGGAGTAAACTTACCTGAATATGCAGGCTGTGAATACTGCAATGGAGTGACAGAGTGGAGCGAAAAGCTTGGTGCAGACGGCCAGGAAGTCCGCTTTGAATTCTGTCCTGTTTGCGGAAGAATGATCGAGGAGGGATAGAGGTTGACAATACAAGAAAAGATATCACGCTATGAGCTGATACCAAAGCTCATAGCCAATCTTGAAGAAAACAGGGCAAGGATACTGAATGGGAAAGCCGTATGCTATGACAAGAATGACAGTTCGGCAGGAACGCCAGGCAACACAGCCGAAAGCTCAATGCTGAGTTATGCCTGCAAGGGTGAGAAACAAAAGGAGCTGAGCGAAGAACGTGCAAGGCTCACGCAGGAGATACAAGCGGAGATAGATGAAATGTTCTGCAATGAGGAAGCTGAAACCATAGATACGGCAAGGATAATCAAGCTGTATTTCATCAACGGCATATCGGTGAAGAAGATAGCTCACAACTATATTTTCAGAGATTACAAGACGGTGCTGAGAATGTTTCACAATGGGTGCGAGAAATTAAATATACCACACAAGACCACTCAATACCACTTGCAGGAACGCACATAGTATGATATCATTACAATAGCCAATAAGGCAAGCAAACATTTGCGGACCTCCATAAAAAAGTCCGACGGGGCGAAAGCTCCGTATGCAGGTCGAAAGCGAGCCAGCTCAACATCTGCTCCACCATTTACTTAACTCCTTATAATATTTTCACAAGAGACACTCCGAACGGGGTGTCTTTTGCGTTGTGTCGTAAAAGGTTCATAAATGTCGAATTTTTGATATACTGCATAAAAAATACAATTGTGTTTTATGCAGTAAATAGAAATTCGGTGCATTTCGTTGATTTCCGCTCTGATTAGTGATATTATTTAAGAAATATTATTATGAGGAGTGATTGTTATGGAAAACAAATTTGATAAAATAATGCATTATGCTAATTTCAATATTACTTTTGGTGCTGAAAATGAGCCAATGCTGTCTTATTTTGAAGATATTATCTTACCTGCGTTTAACAGCGGTTATAAACGTGTGAAGGTGATTGATGGAAAAGAGGATTTTCCCAAATTTAGTTTTAGCGATATTGAGCTTAAGTGTATAGATGGTGTTTATGTCCTGGTTGGTAATTATATAAAAGAA
>OIBN01000792.1_pt1 | contig 13105 bp, 9 predicted proteins | sample 1581031 | NCBI WGS metagenome assembly OIBN01 (sample SAMEA3882531, study PRJEB24775) | human gut metagenome | biome: human-associated habitat; feature: intestine environment; material: feces | place: Netherlands | collected 2009/2010
GCCCCGCGGAGGGGTCAAGACCCCTCCCTACAAATCTACCGCGAAAGGGGTTGCAGCGGCAAAGCTGCGGGTCGGGCATGCCCGGCCCCTACAGTACAGCAAAAGGCCGCGCCCATCCTGTATCGGGAAAGGCGCGGCCTGTTTGTATGCAGTTATACCAGCTTAAACAGCTGCCCGCTGAACGGGGCCAGGGTCAGCTTCAATTCACCCCCACAGGCCTTGCCGACCAGCCGCTTCGGCTTCTCGGTCCGGCCGCCGAAGCACTGCCAGTCGGTGTCCAGCAGCTTCGTCAGCTCGCCCGCGCGGGGCAGGGTCAGCGTGTAGTCAGCCAGCTCCGTGTCGCCAAAGTTGAATGCCGCCAGCACCGCGCCGTCATGGCCGTCGCGCCAGATGGCACAGGCGTCCAGCTCGGGGTGGGCGCAGTCCAGCCACCGGAACGCCTCGGGGTCGTACTCGCGGCTCCAGAACGCCTCGTTGGCAAGATACGCCTCATTCAGCGCTCTGCGATAGCGGTGGAAGTCGTCGTGGTTCGGGTACTTGAGCACCATCCAGTCCTGCTCGCGGCTCTCGTCAAATTCGCGCAGCTGCGCAAATTCGTTGCCCATAAAATCAAGCATCTTGCCCGGATGGATGGCCATGTACAGGTAGAGCGCCCGCGCCTGCGGGAACTTGCCCTCGTACTCGCCGTACATTTTTTGCACGATGGTCGCCTTGCCGTGGACGTTCTCGTCGTGGCTGAACGGCAGGATGTAGTGCTCGTTCCAGGCGTACATCATCGAGAAAGTCAGCTTGCCCAGATTCTCACGCCGCTCGTCGCTCGTCTTTTTAAAGTAGTCGAGGGTGTCGTTCATCCAGCCCAGGTCCCACTTGTAGTCAAAGCCCAGGCCGCCGTACTCGACGGGGGCCGTGACCTTCGGGAAGCTCGTAGAGTCCTCGGCGATCAGAATGGCCGTGGGGTGGCGCTGCTGCAAACCGGCGTTCATGCCCTTCAGGAATTCCAGCGTCGAGCCGTTGACGCCGCGGTTCGGGTCGCCCTGCCAGTAGATCAGGCGGGACACGGCATCCATGCGCAGGCCGTCGGCGTGGAACACCCGCAGCCAGTAGTCGGCGCAGGACTGGATAAAACAGCGGATCTCACCGCGGGAGTGCATAAAGTTGCAGCTGCCCCACTCGCTCTGGCCCACCGCGGCGGCGGGGTACTCATACAGCGGCGTACCGTCAAATTCTTTTAAACCGTAGGCATCCACGGCAAAGTGGACCGGCACAAAGTCCAGGATAACGCCGATTCCCTGCTTGTGGCAGGCGTTGACAAACTCCACAAGCTCGTCCGGCGTGCCGTAGCGGCTGGTGGGCGCAAAAAAGCCGGTGGTCTGGTAGCCCCAGCTGCCGTCAAACGGGTGCTCGGCCAGGGGCATAAGCTCGATATGGGTGAAGCCGTTCTTCTTGCAGTAGGCGGGCAGCAGGTCGGCCAGCTCGGCGTAGGTGTACCAGCTGCCGTCCTCCTTCTGCCGCCAGCTGCCGGCGTGGACCTCGTAGATATTCAGCGGCTTATCAAAGCATTTTGTGCGTTCCTGCATCCATTTGTCATCGGCAAAGCCCTTGGGGGCATCGCTGACGATGCTGCGTCCGTCGGGGCGCAGCGTCATGGCCGTGCCGTAGGGGTCGCAGTGGGCCACGCTCTGGCCGTTCGCGCCGCGCACCCAATACTGGTACACCATCCCCGCTTGCACGCCGGGGGCGTCGCACTCCCACACGGCGGACTGGGTGCGGTGCAGATCAAAGGTACCGATCTCGGTCTCAACGGCGATATGCTGTGCGGACGGTGCCAACACGGCAAAATGCGTGCCGCCGAAATAGGTATGCGCACCGAAAAACTCATACGCATCAAAAGCGTGCCCGGTATAAAAATCCTGCATGTTCATGATGAAAACTCCTATTGCCCCTTGCCTCCCCTAGCAGGGGAGGTGGCCCCGCAGGGCCGGAAGGGTTGAACCTTGCCGTGGCCCGAAATATTTCGGGCGCGGCGGGCTCTCTCCCCCACCCGCTGCGGCGGGAGCCCCCCTCTCAGAGGGGGCCAAGGAGCTTTTTCTCTAAAAAAATTGTACCACACCAACCGGGTGCGGTACAATTTACAATATTGAACACGGTGTCTAAAATTTAAATTCTCAGCAACACCCGCGCGATGTTGAAGTAGACGAGCAGTGTCGTGGTATCGACAATGGTCGTGATAAGCGGCGACGCCATGACGGCGGGGTCAAAGTTGAGTTTTTCCGCAATGACGGGCAGCAGGCCGCCGATGAGCTGGGACAGGATGACCGTGCAGATCAGCGTCAGGCAAACGACTGCCGCTACAGGGGGCGCGATGCCGTCCAGGAAGATCAGCTTGGCAAAGTTGCACAGCGCCAGCGTGCCGCCGCAGAGGATGGCAATACGGAATTCACGCCACAGAATCATCGGCAGGTCGTGCGGCTCAATATCACCGACGGCCATGCCGCGGATGATGGTGGAGGTACTCTGGCTGCCCGCGTTGCCGCCTGCGTCGGTCAGCATCGGGATGTAGGCGGTCAGCACGGTCACGGCGGCGAGGGCATCCTCATACCCGCGGATGACCATGCTGGAGAAGGTGGACGAAATCATCAGGAACAGCAGCCACGGCGCGCGGTTTTTGTACAGTTCCCACATAGATTGTTTAAAATAAGGCTTGTCCGACGGGCCCATAGCGTTCATCTTGGCAATATCTTCGCTGGCCTCGTCCTGCATGATCGAGATAGCGTCATCAATCGTGACAATACCGACCAGGCGCTTCTCGTTGTCCACAACGGGAATGGCCAGGTAGCCGTACTTCTCGAACATCTGGGAGACGTCCTCCTGGTCGGTGGTCGTGCTGACGCTGACGACATTGTCATCCATCATGTCGCGGATCAGCTCGTTGTCGGGGTCCTTGGACAGGACCAGCGCGCGCAGCGAGACGACGCCGATGAGGGTGCGGTCACGGTCCGTGACGTAGCAGTTGTTGATGGTCTCCTTGTCAAAGCCGTTCTTGCGGATGGCCGCCATGGCCTGCGACACCGTCCAGTCGGGGCGCAGCTCCATCAGTTCGGTGGTCATCACGCCGCCGGCGGAGTCCTCGGGGTATTTGAGCAGTTCGTTGATCATGCGGCGGGTCGCGGGGTCAGCCTGCGCCAGAATACGCTTGACGACGTTGGCGGGCATTTCCTCGACCAGATCCGTCGCATCATCGACGAACAGGTCATCCACAACGGCCTTCAGCTCCTTATCGGTCAGGCCGTCGATAAGGTCCTGCTGGGTCTCGGGGGTAAGCTCGGCGAAAATCTCCGCCGCCAGGTCCTTGGGACACAGGCGGAACAGCACGGGGAGCTTCTCGGGCGGGAGGTCCTCGAACACGGCGGCCAGGTCGGGCGCGGGCAGGGTGGACATAACATCGCGCAGGCTCTGGTACTTTTTGGCATCGTCCAGGTTGGCCAGCATCGTGCGGAGGGTCAGGATCGCGGTATCAGACATAAAAAAGCTGCCTCCTTTTCAGGCGGCAGCCAGGCACATTTAATTTTAGGCAATGCAAAGCAGAGCAACACCGTGCGCTTATTTTCGCGTACAGTTTGCTTTGGTTTGCCTGACAAAAAAGTGGTGGCTGCCGTTATTCAAGATACATCGGTACACAGGACTGGGACTGGGGGTATCCATTGTGACAACCACCTCACCTTTGTTTGAATTTTTACTACACGGCGCTATTCGCACCTATAGTTACTTTACCATCTGGGAACGGATTAGTCAACGGTAAATTTCGGCAATTTGAGAAAAAATTTCGTGCGCACTGCTGCCGCCTGTGGTATACTGGTGTACATTCACACGGCAGTGTTCGGGAGGTATCGCCATGATAAAAAATATCGCTATCGTCAGTCTGTCACGCGGCGTGGCAGGGGAAGCGTTTGCGCAGCATGAAGTCGAAATCGGGCTGAAGCGACTGGCCGGGTACGGCGTAAACGTGCAGTTTATGCCAAATGCCCTGCGCGGCATCGACTACCTGACCGCGCACCCGGAGGCGCGCGCCGCCGACCTTCTGCAGGCGTTCCGCGACCCGGGGATTGACATGATCCTCTGCGCCATCGGCGGGGACGACACCTATCGGCTGCTCCCCTATCTGTTCGACCACGACGAACTGCGCAGGGCCGTCACCGGCAAAGTGTTTCTCGGCTTTTCCGACACAACGGTCAACCACATGATGCTGCACAAGGTCGGGCTGCCGACATTTTATGGGCAGGCATTTCTGCCGGACGTCTGCGAATTAGGCCCCGCAATGCTGCCCTACACCGAGCGCTATTTTGCGGAGCTGCTGCGCACCGGCACGATCCGCGAGGTCACGCCCAGCGACGTCTGGTACGAGAGCCGCACGGATTTCAGCCCTTCACAAATCGGCATTGCCCCCGCCGCGCACCCCGATGATGGCTTTCAGCTTTTGCAGGGCAGTCCTACATTTTCCGGGGAAATTCTCGGCGGCTGCATTGACACATTCTACGATTTCTTTGATGGTACGCGATATGCAGATATGCCGCAGCTCTGCCGAAAATACGACCTTTTCCCCACGGCTGAGGACTGGAAGGGCAAAATTTTGCTGCTGGAAACCAGCGAGGAGCGGATGCCGCCAGAAAAATACCGCGCGGCTTTGACGCATCTCAAAAACGCCGGGGTGTTCCGCGCCGTCAATGGCGTGCTGATTGGCAAGCCGATGGACCGCAAATGCGAGGACGTGTACAAGCAGCTTTTGGTCGAGGTCATCGACGACCCGGCGCTGCCTGTCGTCTGCAATCTCAACATCGGGCATGCCGCGCCACGGTGTATTCTACCCTTTGGCGTCCGGGCCTGTGTAGACGTCGTTGCGCAGAAGATTACTTTTGCTTAAAGCAGCGCACTACTTTGGGGGCCGCATCTGACGGGGCGTCGAGGACGCCGCCCCCTACGAATATGCGGTAACACAAATAAAAAGCCGACTCCCGGCAACTGGCGGGTCGATGCAGGCATCGACCCCTACAGTGTACCGGGAGTCGGCAGTTCTTTTATTTTACGGCAGGGCTTACGCCATCAGTTCCTTGACGGTGGCGGCCAGCTTCTCGTCCTTGCAGGCGGGGAAGAAGTTCTCGGCGAAGTGCTCACCGGCGAAGGCGCCCTTGACGAGGTCGCGGTCCAGATCCTTCAGGATGTCGGACAGGTCGCGGAAAGCAATGGCGCGCACGCCGTCCAGGATCTTCTTGTTGCGCTGCTCGGGGACAACGCGCTCCTTGGGGTAGCCCTGGCCGTGGCCGAAGCCGAACAGCTTCTCGAAGATGTACTCGAGGTTCAGCTCACCGCCCCAGCCGAAGCCCTTGGCGAAGGGCAGGGCCACAGCGTTGCCGTCGTTGACGTGGGCAAAGGTGTAAGCGTCAACGGGGTCCTCGACGTGGCCGCAGATGACGCCGGGGAAGCTGTTCAGGGCCAGCATAGCGCCCTCACCGGTGCCGCAGCCGGTGATGACGTAGTCCGCAGCGCCGGAGTTCAGCAGCACAGCGGCCAGGATGCCGTTCTGAACGTAGGTCAGCTGGGCGGCATCGTCGGCGGCGTACATGCCGTAGTTGACGACCTCATGGCCCATCGGCTCGACGACCTTGCGCAGGGTGGCCTCGATCAGGGCGTTCTTGGCGGCCTGGCTGTTCTCATTGATCAGAGCGATTTTCATAATAGTTTTTCTCCTTTTATCGTCAAATTCACATTACAAGCTGACGGAAATACGTGGTGTTGATGCTCTTGTCGAGTTTGGCCATCTTGGCAATGCAGCCGTCCAGCGTATGGGCCACATCGTCCAGGCTGTGCCAGTTGGCGGCCTGCGGCTTGACCTCCTCCTCGAGCCAGGGGGCCACGTCGGTGTGGGAGCAGGCACCCTCGATGAGGTAGGCACCCTTGCGGGCGGCCTGGGTCTGCGGCTCGTAGCCGTCAACGCTGCCCATCATCGTCATGGTGAACACGCCCTTGCGGTTGCGCCCACCCACGATGAGCCGCACGCCCACCGGCTGCACCGAGACCGTAGCGGCCTTCTCGCGCAGGATCTTGACGACCTTTTCCAGCGTCAGGTACTGGGTCTGGTACTCGTCCACCGCGTTGATGATCTGCACGGCGGCCAGCGTGTCGCCCGCAAAACCGACCACGACGTTGCGGTTGATCTTGCGGACCTTGGGCAGGTCGTTTTTGAGGATATGGGGCTTTTCGCCGGTGATGGGTTCCTCGACATAGCGGCCATCGCTGACCATGGCGCAGAAGGTATCACCGCATACTGCTAAAATCGCACTCATTGTTTTTCGTCCTTTGTTTTTTAATAGTACGTCTATTGTAGCACGAAATGCCGCGGGGTGCAAGGCACGCTTGACATGGCCGCGGCAGTGGGGTATAATAACTATAGAAAAGGCGCTGCGACAAGCGGTTGGCCCTTTCAGGTGAAAGTTAAAAGCTCAAACTAATAACCGTCACCGGCCAGGGTGGCGGTTATTGCTTTTTACAACTAAGCTCAAAGTAAAGGTCTTGCGACCGATATAGAACGTAAATGTAAAACGCATGGTCTCACCTCCTTTACGGAAGTGTGGCCAACCGCCTGCCGTTGTGTGCAGCGCCTTGCCGTCTGTTGTGAAACAGGCGGCTTTTGTATTATAGCAGAAATTTCGACGGCATGCAAGCAAAGCTGCCCGCAGGAGAACCTTCCCCCGCGGACAGCTTTTTAATTTATCGAGTCTGTAGGGGCCGGGCATGCCCGGCCCTGCCGTATAAGGCAGACGAGTGTTTGCGGAAAGCCGCGGGCCGCACATGTGCGGCCCCTACAGGGCCGTTTTTCTTTAGTTATTCTTGTAATAATTGATCAGGCAGCCGTCCGCCAGGATCCGGCGCTCGGCGTCGGTCATAGCGCCGAGGCTGACCGTAAAGCGAACTACGCCGCCGTCCGGCTTGACGGCCACGGCCTCCAGCTCGTCCGCGGCCTCCAGCAGAGCCTTGCGGACGCCGGGCAGGTAGACGTAATCGCCGTTGTCCAGCGCGCCGGGGTTCTCCACCAGGAACGGCAGCATACCCCAGTTGATGCAGTTGGAGCGGTAGCGCTTTGTGGCATACTCGCAGGCAAAGTTGGCTGCGCCGCCCAGCACGCGCTGGCAGCTGGCGGCCTGCTCACGGGCGGAGCCGTCGCCGGGCTTGTTGGCAAAAATGGCCGAGCCAATGTTGGTGTTGGCCGCGTCGGGCGCGTAGCCCAGCTTCTTCAAATCGTCGTAGACACGCGCAACCTCGGCGGGCAGTTCGCCTGCCTTGCGCTGTTCGTCCAGCGCCTTCACGGCCTTGGCGTTCGGCACGTAGGCCGGATCCTTGCGGGAGAGGGTGAACTCTGCCAGCCGCAGCGGGTTGGAGCGGAAGGACGACGTCTCTCCCGACGGGATCAGCTCGTCCGTCGTCGTGACGGGGTCAGTGATGTAGCTGACAATTTTGACCAGCAGGTCGTCGGTCAGGGCGGGCTGCTCGGGCCAGTCCTTGATGTTCGGGCCGAATTTCAGCGCGTAGTCCGGCTCCGGATGACCCCAGCCGTTGTAGACGCGCTTGTCGTAGACACCCTGCTCAAAGTGGTAGTCGGGCACGGTGTACTCCACGTCGGTCAGCTCGCTGGCGGCGGTCAGGTAGCCGCCGTTGGCCGCGGTGGCCGCAATGGAGCGGGCGTCCATCAGGGCGACGGCGCTGATCTGGCCCTCGCCGGGCTTGGAGCCCTCGCGGTTCGGGAAGTTGCGGGTCGTGTGGCGGATGGAGAATTCGCCGTTGGCCGGGGTGTCGCCCGCGCCGAAGCAGGGGCCGCAGAAGCACTCTCGGAAGATGCCGCCGGCGGAGACAATGTCCGCCACAGCGCCGTTTTTGACCAGCTCCAGATAGGTCGGCATGCTGTCTGGATAGACGCTGAACTTGAACTCGCCGTTGCCGCAGCTCTTGCCTTTGATGATGTCCGCCACGGCGCAGATATTTTCATACGTGCCGCCGGAGCAGCCGGCCACAACGCCCTGGTCAACGTAGATGCGGCCATCGTCGCAGATCTTACCGACGAGGTCCATCTCGACCTTGCCGCCCAGCTGCCTGTTGGCCTGGTCCTGCGCCGCCTGCAGGATCTCTTTGGCGTTGGCCTTCAGCTCGCGGATCGGGTAGGCGTAGCTGGGGTGCATCGGCAGCGCGATCATGCACTCGACGGTGGAGAGGTCCAGCTCAATGCAGCCGTCGTAGTAGGCCACGTCGGCGGGCTTCAATTCCTTATAAGCCTCGGGGCGGCCATGCTGCACAAAATATTCCTTCGTGGTATCGTCGGTCTGCCAGATGGAGGACCAGCAGGTCGTCTCGGTGGTCATGACGTCGATGCCGTTGCGGTAGTCGGCACTCAGGTTTGCCACGCCGGGGCCGACGAACTCCATGACCTTGTTCTTCACATAGCCGTTGGCGTAGGTCGCAGCAACCAGCGCCAGCGCGACGTCGTGCGGGCCGACGCCCGGAGCGGGCTTGCCGGTCAGGTAGATGGCAACGACCCCGGGATAGCTCATATCGTAGGTGCGGCCCACGAGCTGCTTGGCCAGCTCGCCGCCGCCCTCGCCGACGGCCATCGTGCCGAGGGCGCCGTAGCGGGTGTGGGAGTCAGAGCCCAGGATCATCCGCCCGCAGCCGGACATCATCTCGCGGTTGTAACTGTGGATGACGGCCATGTTCGGCGGAACATAGATGCCGCCGTATTTGTGGGCGGCGGACAGGGCAAACTGGTGGTCGTCCTCGTTGATGGTGCCGCCGACAGCGCAGAGGCTGTTGTGGCAGTTCGTCATGACGTAGGGCAGCGGGAACTCCGTCATGCCGGACGCGCGGGCCGTCTGGATGATGCCGACATAGGTGATGTCGTGGCTGGTCATCGAGTCGAACTTCATGCGCAGGTCCTGCATGGAGTCACCGGTATTGTGGGCCTTCAAAATGCCGTAGGCGATGGTGCCTTTTTTGGCGTCTGCCTCGGTGACGCCCGCCGGGGCGGAAGTCTGAGGCACGCCGTTTACAAGGTATACGCCGGTGTCGTGCAGCTTCATGGGAAAACCTCCGTTTTGTATGTATCGCAAAAGCCTTCCCCCGCGGGGGAAGGTGGCGCGCAGCGCCGGATGAGGGGCAAGCCTGCCATATTTCCCGTTTACGGATTCTTGCCGGAAGGTCTGCCCTCATCAGTCGGCTTCGCCGACAGCTTCAGTCTCCGCGCTAAGAGCCGCCTCCGGCGGTTGCGCTTCGACACGCGCCTGCGGGCGCAGCCCCGAGGGGGAAGCCTTTTAGGTTACAGTCGTGCAATAACCGCCTGGGTAAACTCCTTCGTTCCCGCGGTGCCGCCGATGTCGGCAGTGACGACCTTGCCCTCCTCGACCTGGGCCAGGATGGCGGCATTGAGCTTGGCAGCCTTGTCGGTCTCGCCAAGGTCGTTCAGCATTATGGCAAAGGCCATCAGGATGGCGCTGGGGTTGGCCTTGTCCTGCCCGGCAATGTCGGGGGCAGAGCCGTGGACGGCCTCATAGATGCGGGTGCTGTCGCCGATGTTGGCGCTGGGCGCAAAGCCCAGGCCGCCGACGAGACCGGCGCACAGGTCACTGATAATATCGCCGTAGAGGTTCGGCGCGACGAGCACGTCGAACTGCTCGGGCTTCTGCACCAGCTTCATGCACAAAGCGTCGATGATGCAGTCGTCCGCGGCGATCTCGGGGTACTCCGCGGCGACCTCGCGGAAGGTGCGCAGGAACAGGCCGTCGGTCAGCTTCATGATGTTGGCCTTGTGGACTGCCGTGACCTTTTTGCGGCCGTTTTTGCGGGCATAATCAAATGCAAAGCGGCAGATCTTCTCGCACGCGGGGCGGGTGATGAGCTTGACGCCGTTGGCGATCTCGTCGTTCAGCATATACTCGATGCCCTTGTAGAGATCCTCGGTGTTCTCGCGCACAATGACAAGGTCCACATTGTCAAAGCGGGTCGGTACGCCCGGCAGCGTGTGCACCGGGCGCAGGTTTGCATAGGTGGAAAAGCGCTGGCGCAGCTGCACATTGATGCTGCGGAAGCCCTTGCCGATGGGGGTGGCGGTGGGGCCCTTGAGTGCCCAGCCGCACGCTTCGATCGCATCCAGCGTGCCGGGGGCGATCAGCTCGCCGCTCTCGGCGGCGTACTCGGCACCGGCAGCAAACTCCTGCCATTCAATGCCGGTGTTCAGTGCGGCGGATACCTCGCGGACGCTCTCGGCAATTTCACGGCCAATGCCGTCGCCCGGAATCAGAACTGCTTTCATAAATAGTACTTTTCCCCTTTCCCTGTCTTACTCTGCATTTTCTGCGGTATACCTAACATACTACCCGGTTTAGGGCCGGTTGTCAATCCGCATTTTTACACAATAGGCACATTTTGGGCCGCTAGCTTAATTTTTTAAAGCATTTTTCTGAAAAATTTAGAAAAATTTTAAGTTTTTCTTGACGAATTTGCGGAAATGCTATAAAATCAATCTATCAGGCATATTGGTAAGGGAAGCCAGCAGTGATATGCGCCTGTATAAGTATGCAAAGTATATAAAATTGGTCAAAGAGAGGGGTACGCATGATGTATTACCCGGACGTCCCGGCCCTGGAGCCGGATGAGCTTGAGCTGCTCTGCCACGAATATCTGGAACACAACGCCACCCTTGACCCGCATCTGGCGGATCAGATGGGCGTCAAGCGCGGCCTGCGCAATCTGGACGGCACCGGAGTGCTGGCCGGTATCACGAACGTTTCCAACGTTATCGGCTATGACAAGAAGGAGGACGGCACCATCGTGCCCATTCCGGGCCGCCTGGTCTACCGCGGCATCGACATTGACACGCTGGCCGCCGAGGCCGACGCCCATGACCGTTTCATGTTTGAGGAGGTCATCTGGCTGCTGCTGTTCGGCTCCCTGCCCACGCAGGAGCAGTACGCCAAGTTCCGCAAGCTGCTGGAGCACCACCGCGAGCTGCCCCAGGGCTTTGCCGACGACATGATCTTAAATTCGCCGTCGCCGAACCTGATGAACAAGATGGCACGAAGCGTGCTGGCCATGTACAGCTACGACGAGCACGCCGAGGACAACAGTCTGCCCAACATCCTGCGCCAGAGCATCAACCTGATCGCCGAGCTGCCCACGATGATGGTCAACGCCTACCAGATCAAGCGCCGCGTCTATGACCGGTCCAGCATGTACTTCCACCTGCCCACCGAGGGCCAGAGCACGGCGGAGCATATTTTGAGCACCTACCGCGCCGACCAGAAGTTCACCCACGAGGAAGCGCGTCTGCTTGACCTCTGCCTGCTCGTCCACGCGGACCACGGCGGCGGCAACTGCTCGACCTTCACCTGCCGCGTACTGTCCAGCTCCGGCACGGACACCTATGCGGCCATCAGCTCGGCCATCGGCGCGCTGAAGGGCCCCAAGCACGGCGGCGCGAACCTGAAGGTCATGCACCAGCTGGATTACATTCTGGAAAATGTTGAGGACCCGTCCAACGACGACGAGGTCCGCGAGTTCCTGCGCAAGATCCTCCGCAAGGAGCGCGGCGACGGCAGCGGCCTGATCTACGGCATGGGCCACGCCGTCTACACGATGAGCGACCCCCGTGCGCAGATTTTGAAAACCCACGCCAAGAGCCTGGCCTACAAGAAGGGCTACGACGAGGAGTACGAGCTACTGTGCAGCATTGAGCGCCTGGCCCCGCAGGTCTTTGCCGAGGAAAAGCACGGCCCGAAGAAGGTTTGCGCCAATGTGGACCTGTTCAGCGGCCTGATCTACCGTATGCTCGGCATCAGCGAGGACCTGTACACCCCGCTGTTTGCGATTGCCCGTGTGCCCGGCTGGCAAGCCGCAGGAGTACGTTCCGCTGGAGAAGCGATAAAATCGGTATTTTCCCGGTGCAAGTGTGCACCGGGATTTTTTTTTCGCACAGTAGGGGCCGGGCATGTCCGGCCCGGGGCCTACCCACAAACACCCGTCCGCCGTAATCGCCCCGGAGCGGTCAAGACCGCTCCCTACAAAGCAGCCGTGAGTGTCGGTTTGTAGGGGAGGGTCTTGACTCTCCCGGGTCGTTCACGGCTGCCGCAGCGTTCACGGGAGGGATGAATCCCTCCCCTACACATGACCAGCGAAGGGGCCCCAAAATTTTCTTGCTTTTCTCCGCTGTTTTTGGTATAGTATTCTCTGTTTTTTAACCACAAGGAGATACTATTTCATGTCCGAACATGCCAATAAAAGAGAAAAGCGGCTGGCGATGCTGGTCGTGGCGGCGGTGGTGCTGTTCACGGTGCTGCTCATCGTGGAGACGTTCCGCCTGCTGCTGCCCGGGCTCTGGTCCGCGTTTTCTGCCGGGGATGAGCAGGCGCTGAGCGAATACCTGGCCAGCCAGGGGCGGCTGCGCAGCTTTCTGACGCTGTGGTTCCTAGCCGTCGTGCAGGTGCTGTCGCTCGTCATTCCGGCCATGCCGGTGCAGCTGGCGGCAGGGCTGGCCTACGGCCCGTGGATGGGCTTTCTGACGAGCTTCTCGGCCTCCGCCGTCGCCAACATGAGCGCCTACCTCATTGCACGGCGGCTCGTGCCGGTCATCCGCCGCCTTGTCGCCGACAATCCCAGGGCTGCGAAGCTGCTGGACAGCGTGCGCAGCAGCAAGGACCCCTGGTTTTACACAATTCTGGCGTTCATCACGCCGGGGCTGCCCAACGGCATCATTCCCTATGCCGCCGCCAACGCGGGGATGCGCCCGAAGCAGTTTTTAGCGGCCATCTTCATCAGTCTGCCCTTCCCCACCCTGCTGACCTGCGCGGCAGGCAGCTTTATGCTGGAGGGCAACTGGCTGTTCACCGTGCTGACCGGCATTGTGCTGTTCAGCTTTGTGGGGATTCTGTTCTTCAACCGCACAAAATTCATCGCGTGGGCACATGAGGTCAAAAACAGGCATACCCAAAAGGCCGGAGCGTAAGCTCCGGCCTTTTTTCTTGCCTCCCTCTGCGAGACAGACTCCCCCGATACGGGGGAGGTGGCGCTTGCG
>OIBN01000795.1_pt1 | contig 13090 bp, 12 predicted proteins | sample 1581031 | NCBI WGS metagenome assembly OIBN01 (sample SAMEA3882531, study PRJEB24775) | human gut metagenome | biome: human-associated habitat; feature: intestine environment; material: feces | place: Netherlands | collected 2009/2010
GACGTTTCGATCATGAAAGACATTGTTTTTTCCTCCTGTTTGTGCGAAAAAATATATCGAACCCGTGCCGCAGCACGATTCAAACGGAACCTGCCGGCGGTTTGGTTCCCTTCCGGCATATTCAGCTTATTTTACCACACTCCGCTCCCTCATGCAAGGAAAAACCGCCGTTTTCCTCCATTTCCGCCAGTAATTCCTCCTCCGGCGGCACACGGCCTGCCAGAGCGGCGTTTTTCAGCCGCCAGTCGCCGGACACCTCCCGCAGCACCCGCAGCCCCCGGGGTACGGTGAATCCCTGGTCCTCCCGCTGCAGCTCCACCTCCATCACGGCCAGCCGCCGCCAGAAGGGATACACATCGATTTCAAACACCAGACCGCCCTCCGGCAGGCAGTACCGCTCCTTGTGGATGGTCACCCGGTCCGGGTCCTGCTGCCGCAGCAGCGTTTCATATTCCGCCCGGGTGATCTCCCGCTCCCGCTCCACGCAGGTGCGGTCTGTCCGGCGCAGCTTCTCCGTGTGGAAAAATTGCTCCGTCTCCCCCACCCGGCGGCGGACCCGGGCGCTGATCCCCGGAGGGGCCAGCAGATACGTCTGCCATATTTCCCAGCGCGTGGGACACCGGTCCAGCACCGCCCGCTCTGGCATTTCGATGAGAAATTTCCGTTCGATTTCCAGGGGCTCCGTCATAGTCTGTCAAACTCCTCCCGACTCAGCAGCAGATTCATTGCCTCCAGCAGGCCGTTGGCCGTCAAGTGCTCCGGCAGCTCCAACTCCTTCAGCACCTGCTGCCGCCGGGCGGCGGAGCCCGGCCCCACCAGGCCCTTCTCCATCATGTCCGCCTTGGTCAGCTCTGCGCTCCGGACAGGAGCTTCCTCTCCCTGGAACGTTGCGCCGCAGCGCCGCAGGGCCTCCAGCAGCACCTCCGGGCGCATCCCCTCCACGCCCAGCTTTCCCTCCTTGCCGGGGCGGCGCTTGCGCCGCTCCTTCCCGGCCACATCGGGGATATACGCCTGCTTCACCTGCTGCCGGGGAATGGCGCCCTTGAGATAGTTCCGGATCACGAAGCCTGCGCCGTCCGGGTCCGTCAACAGGATAAGCCCCCGTTTTTCCGCCAGCCGCCGCAAAAAAGCCAGCTTTTCCCGATTGTTGAATACGGAAAACCCGCCGGTCTCCACCACCGTGGCGTCCACCACCTGGGCAAGGGCGTTGCGGTCATACCGCCCCTCCACCACGATGACCTCCTTAATACGCGGCTTCATCTGCGCCCCGCCAATTCCATCAAAAACAGCTTCAATTCGTCCTCCTTCTGCTTATCCGGCATGCTTACGCTTTTCATCCGCCGGTCCAGCCGCTGACACCGCAGCACCGCTGTCTGGCACCAGTCGTGGTCCACCTTTTTGGCCGCCTGCATCAGGAGCCTGGCCGGATAGTCGCTGCTCATGCCCCACAGCTGCTTCAGCCACAGCCGGTCCTTTCCGCCGTCCAGGGCCATCCGGGCGGTATACAGCCGCCGCAGCTCCTTGCCCACTGCCGCCAGAATGACGATAGGCTCCGTCTGCATCCGCAGCAGCTCGCCCAGCACCCGGGCTGCATCGTCGTACTTTCCGGCGGTGATGCTGTTGGTCATGTCAAACACCTGCGCATCCAGAATGGGGTCCGCTACGGCGTTGATATCCGCAATGGTGATGCGCTGGCTCTTGGCATAGGCGGCGATTTTTCCGATCTCCGGCACCAGATCTGTCATCAGCGTCCCGCAGGTAAACAGCAGATGATCCGCAGCCGCGATGTCGATGTCGTGGCCCTCCGCCGCAAACCGCCGCTTCATCCACCGCAGCAGCTGCTCCCGCTCCTGCTGGCAGAACTCCACCTCCTGGACATGGTCCCCGATAGCGGCGCACAGCTTTTTCATTTTTCCGTCCCGTTTGTATGCCAGCACGTCATAGACAAACACCAGCGTGCAGTATTCCGGAAAATCTCCCAGAAGCTCGATCAGCAGCCCCCGCTGCCCCTCGTCCAGCCGGAACAGGTCCATATCCGTCACCACCACCAGGGTGTGCTGGGCCATCATAGGCATGGCCTCCACTGTTTCCGTCAGGTCCTGGACCGTCAGCCCCTTCCCCGGCAGCCGGTGATAGTTGAACTCCTCAAAGCCCGCCGGCACCAGCAGCTGCCGCAGCTCCTCCAGATACCGGTCCCGCAGATACGTCTCCTCTCCGTAGAAAATATACACATTGGCCGGACTCCCGGCCTTCAGATCCGCCCGCAGCCGCTCCAGCGCCGCGCCGCTTTTTTTTGTGGTCCTTGCCGCCATTTATGTTCCTCCGTTCACGGTCACCAGAATGTTTCCCTGCCGGTCGGTGCGATACACCGCGGCCCCGTTCCGGGACAGCCTGTCCATAGCCTCCTGGGTGGGATGACCGTAGCTGTTGTCTCCCACGCTGATGATAGCCGTTTCCGGCCGCACCTGCTGCAAAAAGGCGTCGGTGCTGCTGTACCGGGAGCCGTGGTGGCCCACCACCAGCACCTCGATATCCGGCAGCGCAAACTGCTCTATGAGCTTTTTCTCCGTATTTCCGGCCATGTCCCCGGTGATAAGGGCATCAAAATCCCCTGCGGAGCACAGATACGTCAGTCCCTGCTCGTTCAGATCTCCCGCGCCCACCGGTGGATAGATGGTCAGCATGGCGCTGCCCATAGGCAGTCGGTAAACGTCCGTCACCATGGTCACAGCAATGTCCTTCTCCCGGGCCAGCTCCAGCAGCCGGTCCCGCACGCCGTACTCGTCCTCAATATCCGGCAGCAGCAGCCGCTCCACAGGCATCCGGGCCATCAGCTCCTCCAGCCCATTGGTGTGGTCGGCGTGATAGTGGGTCACCGCCACCGCCGACAGCCGGTGGATGCCCATGCTCTCCAGCTGGTCTGCCGCCCGGGCTCCGGCGCTGATATAGCCGTTGCTGGATCCGCAGTCCACCAGCACCGCCTTCTCCCGGGTATACAGGGCCACACTCTCGCCCTGGCCCACGTCCAGCGCCATCACGGACAGGTCTCCATACCGGTGCAGCCCGGCGTTGAGTCCCACCGCCAGCAGCAGCGTCACCGCCGCCAGAGCTCCGGCCGCAGCATACTTCCGCATCCTGTCCCGGGTCAGTGCGCACCCGCCAAACATGGCATACACATACAGCAGCCAGTATTTCAGAAAACCGTTGGAAAAATACACCGCATGCCCCGGAACGGAGGCCAGCAGTCCGGCGGACCACAGCACATACCGTACCAGCCCGAAGCATACCCAGCCCAGCACCCGGGCCGCCGGCAGCCACACAAAGCCCACCAGCACCGTTACGAAGCCGGCCATAAAATTCCAGCCTGCCGCCGGTACCGCCAGCAGATTGCTCACCGGCGCAGCCAGCGTCAGAATGTTGAAGTAGACCGCCGTCAGCGGAATGGTAAAGATCAGCGCCGCCAGCGATGCCGACACATTGGCGCACACAAAATTCACCGCCCACCGTATGGCCCGTTTTTTCCCGGTATATACCCGGAACATGGCCCCATACAGCTTAGGCGACAGCCACACCAGTCCCAGCGTGGCCGCAAAGCTCAGCTGCAGGCTGATGCTTCCGGCGGCAAAGGGGTTCCCCAATAAAATCACCAGCAGTGCCGCACCCAGACTGGTCAGCCCATCGCTGTCCCGCTTGAACAGCGGAGCCGCCAGCACAAATGCCTGCATGACACACGCCCGGACCACCGACGGGGACAGGCCCACCATCAGCATATAAAATGCCAGCACCGCCATGGATACTCCTGCAAACAGACGCCTCCGGCTGCCCAGCAGCAGTCCCAACAGGCTCACCAAAAAAGCGCAGTGCAGCCCGGAGACCGCAAACAGGTGCGATAGGCCCGCCTGGGACATAGCGGTCTCGTCCTCTACGGACAAGCCGCTCCGATCCCCAGTCAGCTCCGCCGTTACGAATGCGGCAGTAGTCCCGTCGTCCCAGATGGCGGCGATCTTCTCCCGCATGGCCCGGGCCATCCGCTGCGGAAGCCACCGCAGGCTCCCGGCACTGCCCTGCTCCACTGCTGCGTCCTCTTGGACGTACAGCAAAGCGAACACGCCCCGGGAGGTAAACGTGGTCACGTCGTTTTCATGGATGCGGCCCGCATCCTGCCATTTGGCCCGGCCGGTAATCCTCTGTCCCGGCTCCAAAGCCGCCAGGGACGCGTCCCCATAGCAAACCGCTTTGGCGCCCCGCAGCCCGTCCAGATACACCGTGACCTTGGCTCCCCGCTCCGTCAGCTGACCATAGTTTTCCACCGTTGCGGAAAACGCCGCCTCCCGCCCGCACCGGTCCAGCACCGGCTGCTGCACCAAGTTCTGATACCCGCCATAGTACACCAGCCCCGTGCACAGAGAGAACAGCATCACCGCGGCCCGCAGCCGCAGCTTCTCCGGCAGATGCCGCCGCAGAAAAACCGCCAGCAGACCCAGCGCGCCGGCTGCGGCCGCTGCCCACCAGGTCCAGCCGCTCCAGGGCAGCAGCACCGCCGCGAAAACCGCTGCGGCAAAGGACAGTGCAATGGATGCCAGCATCCGCACAGCCGTTCCCTCCCTTCAAAATATGATACCCGCATTATACCAGATTCCGCCCTCCGGAACAACCCCGGCGCCGCCGTTTGCATTTTTTTGCGCACTTCCGTGCATGTTTTCGCCGATTCCGGTCACACTATCCCTGTACCGCAGGTACAGAAGGAGGTGTCCGTCATGGACAAGTATCAGAACCAGAATCAGAACGGCAACCAGAGCAACCAGAACCAGAACACCCGTCAGAACCGCAATACCAAGCAGAACCAGAACCAGAATCAGCAGCAGAACCAGAACCAGCGCTGACCCACAGCGTACAAAAAGGCCCCCGGTGCCGTACACCGGGGGCCTTTTGCTGTTTTTCGGAAGGGATCTTACTCCTCGTCCTCGGCAGGCTCATCAGCCAGCAGGGCGCGGATGGACAGAGAAATCTTCTGCTTCTCCTCGTCCACAGCAGTGATCTTGGCGTCCACCATCTGGCCCTCGGACAGAACATCGCCGGGCTTCTCAATGCGGCGGTCCGCAATCTGGGAGATGTGGATCAGGCCGTCCACGCCGGGAACTACCTCGGCGAAGGCGCCGAAGGTCATCAGCTTCACGATGCGGACATTGGCCACGTCGCCCACCTTATAGGTGTTCATGAAGGTATCCCAGGGGTTGCAGGAGTGGTCCTTGACGCCCAGGGAGATCTTGTGCTTCTCGGGGTCGAAGGAGATAACGTACACATCCAGAGTGTCGCCCACAGAAACCACCTCGGCGGGGTTCTTGATGCGGGACCAGGACAGCTCAGAGATATGTACCATACCGTCCACGCCGCCGATATCCACAAACACGCCATAGCTGGTCATGGACTTGACGGTACCGGTATAGTGCTTACCCACCTCGATGCTCTCCCAAATGGCAGCCTGGGCAGCCTGACGGGCCTCGTACTGCACGGCACGGATGGAGCCCACCACACGGCGGCGGGCACGGTTGACCTCGGTGATCCGCAGGGACACGGTCTGGCCGATCATCTCGGACAGGTCCGCACCGCGGGGCTGGCCGCTCTGGGAAGCGGGAACGAACACGCGCACGCCCTTGACGTTGACGACGATGCCGCCCTTGTTCTCCTCGGTGACCTTACCCTCCAGGGTGGTCTTGTTCTCGCGGGCCTCCTCGATGTCCTCCCAGACCTTCACAGCGTCCAGGCGCTTCTTGGACAGCATGGCATAGCCCTCCACGTCGTTGACACGGATGATATAGGTCTCGATCTCGTCGCCGACCTTCACCACATCCTCGGGCTTCACGTTGGGATCGGCAGACAGCTCGTCCACGGAAATATAGCCGGCCTGCTTGCAGCCCAGATCCACCTGGACCTCAGTGGGACCCACAGCCGTCACGATACCGGTTACCTTCTCCCCTGTATTTAAAGTCTTGAAAGATTTGTCCAGCAGCTCCTCAAAGCTCTCTTCCTTGATTTCGTTGTTCTTGATTTCTTCGCTCATCGTTGTATATACCTCCTTAATGATGCCCGCCGGTGTGGACGCGCCGGCCGTAAGTCCCGCCAATGAACATCCAATAAAAAGGTCCGGTGTAAGCTCCCCTGCTCCCTCGATCTGGAACACCCTGGGGCAAAGCTCACGGCAAATCTCTGTCAAATGTTTGGTGTTGGCACTTTTACGATCTCCGACCACGACCATGACGTCCACCCGAGAAGCGATCTCCGCCGCCTCGGACTGACGCCTATGCGTAGCATCACATATTGTATCAAATAATTCCGCGTTTGTACACAGTTTTTTTAGAATTTTTTTTGAACTTTCCCAGATACTCCGCACGCAGGTGGTCTGGGCCACTGCCGTCAAGGGCAGATTCTGCCGGCCGGGGTCCTCCAGCAGCCACTGCTCCAGTTCCTCCGGCCCGGAAAACACCAGAGTCCGGTCCGACCAGCTGGCCGCGCCCATGACCTCCGGGTGGTGGGGCTCCCCGATGACCAGGGGAATGCGCCCGGCTTCGTCCGCCCGGGACACGACGCGCTGAATGTGCAGCACGTTGGGGCAGGTGGCGTTGACGCACCGGGCGCCCATTTCCTCCAGCCGCTCCAGCACCTGCTTTGTCTCGCCGTGAGAGCGGATGATCACCGTGTCTCCGGGACACACCTGGTCCGGCGTATCTGCCTGCCTGGCCCCCATCCGTTCCAGCTGGGCCACCACGTTGGCGTTGTGGATGATGCTGCCCAGCATGACGCAGCCGCCGTTCTCCCGGGCAGTTTTCTCCGCCAGCTCCACGGCCCGGCGCACACCGTAGCAGAAGCCGGCGCTTTTCGCTTGGATCACCGGCATGTGATACCTCCCAATGCATAGGCCCGCCGCATGATTTCGTCGGCGTTGGCCTGGTATTCCTCCGCCGTGCCCTTCCGGCCGGTATACACCGGGCTGTAGGGCCGATCGATGATGATCCGCACCCGGTGGAACAGGCGCTTTTTCGTGTCGATGAACATGGGTACCATGTCCACCCCAGAGCGGATGGCCATCATGGCCGCGCCGCCCTTGACCTCCGCCTGTCCCGGGTTCTTCACCCGGGTGCCCTCCGGGAAGATCAGCAGATTCCATCCCTGCTTCAGGCTCTGAATGGCGGTTTTCACCGCCAGAATGTCCGAGTTGCCCCGATCCACGGCAAACACGCCGATGGCCTTGAGAATGCTGCCCAGGATGGGAATCCGCAGCAGCTGCTTTTTGGCCATGATCCGCAGGGGATAACCCGTCCATATGGCTGCCACAAACAAAATGGGATCCCAGGCGCTGCTGTGGTTGGCGCACAGCATCACCGGCCGGTCATCCGGCAGATTCTCCGCCCCCTCCAGGGTAATGGGGAACAAAAACCGCACCAGCGGCCCCAGGATTTTCTGTATCCGGACAAAATGCGGATTTTTCACAGTCCTGCCCGCCTCCTTATGGTATCCAACAGCAGCCGAAGGCTCTCGTCAAAGGTCAGCGCCCCGGTGTCCAGCTCCACGGCATCCTCCGCCTTGCACAGGGGCGCGATGTCCCGGTGGGAATCGGCCCAGTCCCGGTCCACAATGTCCCGCAGCACCTGCTCATAGGGCTGGGGCGTGCCCCGCTGCTCCAGCTCCCGGCACCGGCGCATGGCCCGCACCTCCGGCGCAGCGGTGAGGAAGATCTTCACCGTAGCGTCCGGCAGCACCACCGTGCCGATATCCCGGCCGTCCATCAGCACGTCCTGCTTTTTGGCCATGCTGCGCTGCAAGTCCAGCAGAAATGCCCGCACAGCGGGGTTTGCACCCACGGCAGAAGCTGCCATACCCGCCTGTTCGGTGCGGATGGCGGTGCTCACATCCTCGTCCTTTAAGTAGATGTGCTGCTCACCCGCAATGGATGCCAGCCGCAGCTCGATCTGGGGCAGCAGAGCATCCACCGCCGCGTTGTCCTTGGGGTCCTTGCCCGCGCGCAGGGCGTACAGGCCGATGGCGCGGTACATTGCACCGGTGTCCACATAGATATAGCCCAGCTCTGCCGCCAGACGGCGTGCCAGAGTGGATTTGCCTGCACCCGCAGGCCCATCAATTGCAACAGATACCATGATATGTTCTCCTTATTTATATATAGTACACAGGAAATTGACTGCGCTGTTTTTACAGGTTATTCGCAAAGCTTTGTGCGGTGCAGAAAGCGATCTGCAGATTGTAGCCGCCGGTATAGGCGTCCACGTCCAGCGCCTCGCCCGCAAAGTACAGCCCCAGCGCCTTTTTGCTCTGCATAGTCTTGGGGTCCACCTCCCGCACCGATACGCCGCCGCTGGTGATGACTGCGTGGGCAAGGTCGCCCCGGGCGTCAATGGACACCTGCCAGTGCTTGACCAGCCGCACCAGCTCCCGCTTCTGCTCCCGGGTGATCTGGTTTGCCTTGGTGGCGGGGTCGATGCCCCAGCGCGCCACCATGACCGGCTGCATACTGGAAGGCAGCAGCTTGACCAGCGCGCCCTGTGCCGCGTGGTTTGCCAGCAGCGCAAAGTCCCGGGTGATGCGGTCGTACAGCTGCTCCTCGCTCAGGGCGGGCTTCAGGTCGATCTCCGCAATGTACCTGTGCTTTTTCATATCCCCCAGATGGCTAGACGCGCTCAGGGTCAGCGGCCCGCTGATGCCAAAGTGGGTGAACAGCATCTCGCCCTGCTCGTCAAAAATGGCCTTGCCGTCCTCTAGCAGGGTCAGGGTGACGTTTTTCAGCGCCAGACCCATCATCTTTTTGCAGTCCGGGTCCCGGCTGACAAGGCTGACCAGACTGGGCACCGGCTCCACAAGGGTGTGTCCCGCCTGCTGCGCCAGCTTGTAGCCGTCGCCGGTAGAGCCGGTGGTGGGGTAACTCACGCCGCCGGTGGCTACCAGTACGGCGTCTGCCCGGTACTCCCGGCCGGAAGTGCCCCGCACGCCTACGCAGCGCAGCGCTGGGCCTGCTTTTTTCTTTTTGGGATGGCGCGGGTTTTCCGCTGCCGCCGGGGCGGGCTCTGCCTCGGGCACGATGTCCTCCAGCAGCAGCTTTTTTGCGCCATCGTAGACGATATCGGCGTCCTGCGCATAGCGCAGCAATGCCTGCCGGATCTCCTCGGCCTTATCCGATACCGGGAACACCCGGCGGCCGCGCTCCACCTTCAGTTCCACGCCCAAGGCTTCGAACAGTTCCATGGTCTTTGCCGGGGGGAACGCTCCCAGCGAGGAGTACAAAAAGCGCGGGTTCGTGCGCACATGGCGCAAAAACTCCTCTGCCGGGCAGTCGTTGGTCACATTGCAGCGCCCCTTGCCGGTGACAAGGATCTTCTGCCCGGGCTTCTCGGTATGCTCCAGCACCGTTACCTGATGTCCCTGCCGCACGGCAGCACCCGCCGCCATCAGTCCGGCTGCCCCGGCTCCCACGATCAAAACCCTTGCCATCTGTCATCCTCCCAAAATCGCCTGCTGATTCTATTGTATCATACCAGAAACCCCGCGCAAAAGCAATGCAGCGCCGCAGGAAATGAATGGATTTTCGGTTCCACACCCTCTTGACAAAGCCGCCGGGCTGCTGTATTCTTTTTACAGACCGTCAGTTTGTAAAAAGGAGCATCCGCCATGCCGCGCAACAAATACCCGGAACAGACCGTTGAAAAGATCCTGGACGCCGCCGCCCTGCTCTTCCTCCAGAAGGGCTACCAGAATACCACCCTGCAGGACATCATCGATGCCACAAAGCTTTCCAAAGGGGCGGTGTACCATCACTTCCGCTCCAAGGAGGAGATCGCGCAGCGCGTCGGTGACCGTTTGGGCGACCAGATGTGGGAGCCGCTGCGCCATATCCGGGACGACCCGGCCCTGACCGGGCTGCAGAAGCTGCAGGCGGTGTTTGCAGTTTCCTTTGCCGGGCAGCGGCAGCAGCAGATCGCGCAGACTTTGCCGCACCTGTGCAGCAACCCGCAGTTCCTTGCCATGGAGCTGACCAACATTGAAGCGCATCTGGCCCCGGAGTGCATTGCACCCATGATCCGGCAGGGCATGGCGGACGGCTCCATCCACACCACCGATGCCAATGCGCTGGCCGAAGCGCTGTTCGTGCTGGCAGACATCTGGCTTTCTCCCCAGACGCGCCCCACCACACCGACCGAGCAGCGGGCGCGGAACGTCGTGTTTCAGCAGATGACCCACGCGCTTGGGCTGGACCTTTTGACGGATGCACAGGCCGAACAGCTGGTGCAGCTGTGCACACCGGTCAAAGACTGAATTTCCCGGGCGGAACGCTCCGCCTTTTTTTGTATGTAAATACAGACCAACAGTCTGTAAATAAAAAAGCAGGAGGTTTCCATGAACACTTTTATCCTTATCGTCCTTGGACAGATCGTCTCCCTGTTCGGCAATGCCGCCCTGCGGTTTGCGCTGCCGCTGTATCTGCTGCGGCAGACTGGTTCTGCCGCGCTGTACGGCGGCATCACCGCTCTGGCCATGCTGCCCGCCCTTGCTGGAATGCTGACCGGCGGCGCGCTGGCAGACCGCTGCCGTAAAGCCCGCCTGATGGCGCTGCTGGATCTGGTGACCACCGGTATTGCGGCTGCAGCCGCTGCCGGACTGCCGCATCTGCCCCTGCTTCCGCTGGTCCTGACAGTGCTGGGCATTCTGTACGCCATTCAGGGGCTTTACCAGCCCGTAGTACGCGCCTGCCTGCCTCTGCTGCTGAACGGCACCCAGCTGCTGCGCGGCAACGCAGTCATCCAACTGGTGGATACCGTGGACGAGCTTCTCGGTCCCCTGCTGGGTGCTGTTCTGCTGGAGCACCTCGGCATCCGGGGTCTGCTGGTGCTCTGCGGCTGCTGCTTTGCACTTTCTGCCGGGATGGAGCTCTGTCTGCGCATCCCACAGGATGTCCTCTGTGACACAAAGCTCTCCGTCCGTTCTCTGTGGGCCGACCTGCGGGAAAGTGCACAGTTCCTCACCGGGCAGGCTGCGGTGCTGCGGCTAGCTGCCGCCATGGCGGCTGTAAACCTGCTGGAAGTCCCCGCCCTCACCGTAGGTGTTCCGGTGCTGGTGGTACAGACCCTGCAGAAAAGTGATGCCTCCCTTGGTCTTGTGCAGGCGGTGCTGAGCGCGGGCGGCATTTTAGGCGGCGTGCTGGCCGGAACCGTCTTTGTCCGGCGTCCCATCCGCAGCGGCACGCCTCTTTTGCTGGCGCTCAGCGGCGTGTGCGCCGCGCTGGGTCTTGCCCTCCGGGTGTCAGTGCTGCAGTTCGGCAGCATTCTGGTGCTGGGGGCCGTGTTTATGGCCGTGGCAGCGCTGTTCAATGTATGGTTCTTTGCGCAGCTGCAAGTGCTGGTGCCGCAGGCACAGCTGGGCAAAACTACCGCCTGTTGCACCGTGCTGGCCTGCCTGACCCAGCCCATCGGGCAGGCAGCCTATGGCATTGCCTTCCAGCACTGGGCCGCACACCCCGCAGATGTACTGCTGGCAGCCGGGGTGCTTTCGGCGCTGGTTCTCTGGCTGCTGCAAACGCGCCGTACCGCCTGACGCAGCAAAAAAGGAGCCGCTGCTGCAGCCCCTTTTATGGTTTGCTTACTCCGGCAGCTTTGCCGGGTCGAGGTAGCTTTCGCCCTGCTTTACCTCCACATGGATGTGGCTCTCCTCGGCGCATTCGCAGCCGACAGTGCCCACCGTGCCAAGCTTCTGCCCGGCGGCTACGGTATCCCCCGCCTTTACGGCAGGGCCACACCGCACAGCCGCCAAAGGCGGCCGGCGGCATCCTCCAGCACCACCACGGTGCCCCAGTTGCCCTCTGCCCCGGCAGAGACCACCTTGCCAGCCACGGGTGCCGCCACCGCTGCACCCTGCGTGCAGGCGTAGTCCACGCCGTTGTGGGTGCGCCAGTCCCCAAGGGTTTTGTTATACACCAGTTCATCGCCGCTGAAGGCGTTGAGCACGCGCCCCGGCATAGAGGGCGCGGCGGCAGGCTGTGCCGAACTGCTGGCAGGCGAGGATGCGCCTTGCAGTGCCGAGGGTTCGCGCAGCGAACCAGAGCCAGACTGCGCACCAGAGGATGCCCCAGAGGGCGTCTGCTGCGGCACATCTGCCTTGCTGTTTGCAACGTCGGTCACGGGCTGCTGCCATGTGGTGTCCTCCTGTGCGTCCCAGTCCGGTTCTGTTTCCGGGGTGGTCTGTTGGGTGGTGCCGGGGGCGTTTAGTCCATCCAGACTTTTTTGCAGTTCTGCCCGCAGGGCGCGCACCGCCCACACCCCTGCCGCAGCCGCAGCCAGCAGGCTTGCGGTCAGCAGCAGAGCAAAGCCCTTGCCGTGCAGAAATTTTTTGATCTGCTCCATGCTTGTTACTCCCATCTGTCCGTTTTGTGTACGGGAACTTTTCTGGGCTTAGTGTGGGACAGCGGCGGGCGGTTTATGCAAAGGGACAAAAAAGACACGCAAAAAGGCTGAGCAGCCGCTTTTTTGCAGCTGCTCAGCCCTGCTGTATCCCGTTTTTGGTTACTTCCGTGCGATCATTTCGGTATAGGCCAGCACCAGCGGGCCTACGCCCTTGGCATCATTGCAGACCACCGGCTCGCTGAAGTAGTAGGCCAGAGAACCGTCACGGTGATCCTTGCCGCCCAGACCCGCCACAAGGCAGATGCCGTCCAGCTGCAAGCTGCCGTCCTGGTTCTTGGACAGATACCGGTCGCAGGTGCCGTAGAAAGCCTTCTCCGCCCATGCAGCCATGCGTTTGGGCAGATAGCCCAGACGCACGCCCTTGAGCACCGCGTAGGCAAACAGGGCGGTGCCGCTGGTCTCCAGATAGTTGCCCTCGGCCTCCGGGTGGTCGATGACCTGCCAGAACATCCCGGTCTGCTCGTCCTGGAACTTGTGCATGTCCTCCACAGCCTGTTTGAGCATGGCCATGATGCCGCGATACTCATTGTACAGCTGCTCGTCCATGCGCTCCAGCACGTCCACCATTGCCACAAGGAACCAGCCCATGGCGCGCAGCCAGAAGTTGGCGCTGCAGCCGGTCTCGGAGT
>OIBN01000796.1_pt1 | contig 13088 bp, 10 predicted proteins | sample 1581031 | NCBI WGS metagenome assembly OIBN01 (sample SAMEA3882531, study PRJEB24775) | human gut metagenome | biome: human-associated habitat; feature: intestine environment; material: feces | place: Netherlands | collected 2009/2010
TCGGGGCGGTCTTCCTTGCCATCGGGGATTCCAGGCGAGAACGCACCGATGGCGCTGTAACGCTGCGGATTTTTCGGATTCCTCTGCATCCTTCTGATTCTGATAGTGATCCACAAAGAAGTACGTCCCCAGTGCGATTGCCACCATCAGAAGCAGAGTCAGACCCAGAATCAGTTGTTTTTTCATGGGATCATCCTCCTGTTGATCAGGAATTCCGGCGCTTGATCCAGACAACAATACCGGTTGCCATAATGACAACAGGAACAACTGTGAGGACAATGATCAGACCTCTTGCAAAGGACGCATCCTGTAAGGAGATGTAATCGTTGCTGCTGGTCTTTGCGGCGATTTCCATATCGATGTCGCTGTCGTACATCCAGCTGATGGTGCTCAGGAACAGATAAACCGGAACGATTACCGTTTCGCTGGAAACGTGGGTGTCGTCGATAAATTCTGCGTTGCCGAATACCACCATCTTGGATTCCGAACGTGCGTTGTTGAGGGAGTAAGCTGCCAGCATCAGAGATGAGCCGCTCTGTTCCTCCGGATCGTCGCTGACACCGCCGTACGGTTCGCCGACTGCGGAATCATAGGTGGTGATGAGGGGCGCAATGGTGTACTTGCCGTTCTCATCATAATAGTGGAAGCTGCGGGATTCCGGCATAAAGGTGTACAGATTCTGGTCGATCAGCGAGGAAGTCAGGTCGGCCGCATCGCTGTCATCGTCCAGTTCGTGGAGTTCGCACTGAACGGTGGTGTTGTCGCCGGAAATGTGGTAGGACGAATTGGTCTCGTATACCTTGTCGTAGTCCATGGTAAAGCCGTAGTCTGACATGATCTTTTCCAGATTGGTATAGGCAAATTCGCCGCCGTTGGGGGACATGAGCAGGGAGATGTTTCCGCCGCCGTCCAGATAGGTGTTGATTTTCTGCATCTCGTCCTCGGTGATGTCGGCGCCGGGTGCTGCCACCAGAATCAGCGCTGCATCATCCGGAACAGCGTCCACTTCCGAGAGGTTCAGGGACTTTGCATTATAATTGTAGTTGGTGAGGTTCTTGGAGAATGTGGAGTACTGATCCAGCGATTTTTCGCCGTGTCCGGTGAGGAAGTAGATGGTGGGGGTGAACTGTTCTACCACACCTTTGATGGTGCCGGTGATGAGATTTTCACCCACGAAGTCCTCGCCGGTGGTGTTGCCGTCGCTGTCGGTGTATGTGTTGTACATAGAGGAGCCCGGCAGACGCTTTTCCACGCCGTTGCAGACAAAGACCATGTCACCTGTGGACAGCGTGTAGGCGTTGCCCTCGTTGATTTTCTTCATGGTGTCCTCATCCTTGTTCGGGTCGAAGTCGATGAGGTTGATGCAGTCGTGGGCGGAATAGGCGAGCAGTGCACGGTACAGCGTCAGGGTAGAGGCGTCCGATTCCAGTTCGTCCATCTTTGCCAGCAGGTAGAAGTCTACAGTCACATTTTCCTGATCCAGCTTGTCCAGATAGGATTCTGTGGTATCGCTCAGACTGTACTGCTTGTTGGGCGAGATGTCCCAGCTGATACCAAGACGTGCAACGATCATGTTTAAGATGATTGCAATGACCAGCACCAGAACGGCGAGAAGCCATGCCATGCCGGCGAATTTGGTGTTTTTCCAGTTGCGGAACTTTTGATTTTGACTCATGAATGCTTACCCCCTGCTCCAGCGTCTTTTTTCCACAGAGATGATGGTCCAGATCAGGAACACAAGGATTTCTGTCACATAGCCCAGCAAATCGGAGATTTGCAGAAGACCCTGGGAAAATACATAGAATTTCGTTTGATTGGAGAACCAGTCCAGAACATCGGAGAGAATCGGGATGCTGGAGAGGTATGCAGTCTGTGCGGCGTTGTCCATCAGCAGCAGAAGCAGCATTGCCAGCTCACTGATCAGAATGGCGATCAGCGGCATTTCTGTCAGCGAGGAGATGAAAATGCCCAGTGCAGCGCAGACCAGACCGAACAGGAAGAAACCGATGTAAGTGCAGATCAGGCTCTCCCAGATGACACGGCCATAAATGGAGGTGACGATGGGGTAGAACAGGGAGGCAACCAGCATGATCAGCAGAATGGTCGCTGTTGCCAGAAACTTTGCCAGCACGATCTGTGTCACATTCAGCGGGCTGGAGAGCAGCAGCGTCTCCGTACCGTTTTTCCGTTCCTCCGCAAACGCACGCATGGTGAGCAGCGGGATGAGGAAGATGAAGTAGAACAGATTGGTGTAGAAAATCGTGGGGAAGGAAAATTCATAGGTGGCTGAGCTGACATTGGAAATATCCATGACCAGCGTCAGGGAGAAGGTTGCCATAAAGAAGGCAATGACAAAATAAGCGACAGGCGATAGAAAATAGCTCTGCAGCTCTTTTTTATATAGTGCAAACATGCGGCGTTAATCCTCCTTGGTTTCAGATTCCGCCGAATCCTCGGAATCTGTTTCTGACGGTGTCTCTTCTTCGGCACCATTGGTTTCTGCGGCATCCTCTTCCGCCATCTCGTCGAGCAGGTCTTTCAGGCTGGTACGCTTTTCCGGCTGGTTGACCAGCTTGACAAATACCTGTTCCAGATTCTTCTTCTCGGCGGAGACCTCCAGCACTTCCAGTCCACGCTGGAGCAGAGCGGACAGCAGGGCATTTCGGATGCTCTCATCCTGAATCTCCACGTCGTAGGTGTAGACACCGGTTTTGACGAACTGGATGTTGCCGACACGGACAACGCCCTCCACGCCTCTGGCAACCTTGCTGACTTCGCGGGAGCTGCCCTGTACCTTCAGGCGCAGTATTGTACCGCTCTCCATGCTTTCTTCCAGATGTTCAATGGTGTCGTCTGCCTTGATCTCGCCGTGGTTGATGACCACAATACGGTCGCAGACGGCGCTGATCTCGCCCAGAATGTGGGAGCTGAGAATGATCGCATGGTTGTGGCGCAGATCTAATATAATGTTGCGCACTTCCATCAGCTGGGTGGGGTCGAGTCCGACCGTCGGCTCGTCCAGAATCAGAACGGGCGGATCGCCCAGCAGTGCCTGCGCAAATCCCACACGCTGTTTGTAGCCCTTGGAGAGGTTGCGGATCAGACGCTTCTGCACGTCAGTGATCTTCAGGCGTTCCATGACACGCTCCACCTCGCTCTTGCGCTTGACGGCGGGGATGCCCTTGAGTCCGGCGGCGAAGTGCAGATACTCCCGTACCTTCATATCCGGATAGATGGGCGGGATCTCCGGCAGGAATCCGATGCAGCGCTTTGCCTTGACCGGCTGCTGCGCAATGTCATAGCCATTGATGACGACCGTTCCGCTGGTGGACGGGATGACACCTGCCATGATGTTCAGCGTGGTGGACTTTCCGGCGCCGTTGGGGCCGAGAAAGCCGAGGACTTCGTTTTCTTTTATGGTAAAGCTGACCCCTTTCAGGGCGGCTTTATGTCCATAGTACTTGGTCAGATTTTGAATTTCAACCATAAAAAACTCCTTTCTGTTTTTTCATGATGCTGCGGCTGGCCTCCCTCAGAAAAAACATGTACCTTTATATTATCTCAAAATAATATATCTCTGTCGTGACTGTTATGTAACCATATTATGAAACATAGGGAAAATGGATAAAATCCGCACAGGATTTCAGCCGGAAAATGGGCGGTATCGCAAAAACACCGGCTTTAGTATGCCATGGCTTTGTGAAAGCTGCGTGAAAAAAAGATGCGGATTGTGCGAAAGACAAAAAAATCATGGAAAATCTGCATGACTCGCCGAAAAATAGTGTCAAAGTGCACAAAACAAAGCCTTGGAATCTGTCTATTGCTACAAAAAATTGAAAATGGGTGCGTGGAATTTGTGCAAAGGGTTGACACGGGTTGCAAAGAGGTGTATAATTTTTGATATGAAAGTAGGTGCTCCTGTGTGCATTTTGTGAAAATGCAGGGGGTTCCTCAAATCCGTGTGGCGGTTTGCCTGCGTCGGATTCGACTGGAACCCGGCTGCCCGCAAATTGCCATGTTTCCTATTTTCTACATTATTTTTGAGAGGGGAATTTCAAGAAATGCAATTCAAGAAAAGTAAAACCGTTTTGGCTGCGATTCTGGCTGCTGCAATGACTTGTTCGGCTGTTCTGCCGACTGCCGCTTCTGCAGCTGGCACCCGCACCAAGGAAGAGGCCTATGGTGACAGCACCTATGCAGAGCGCTTCATGTCTCTGTACGATGACGTTGTTACCAATGGTCAGCAGAACGGCTATTTGTCCCAGAGCTCCGTGGCTAACGGCGGTTTCGGTGTACCGTATCACTCGGTAGAGGAACTGTGTATCGAGGCTCCGGACTACGGTCATGAAACCACATCTGAGGCTCTGTCCTACTTGGTATGGGTTGCTGCAATGCGTGATAACATTGTCAACCAGGGCAAGACCAAGAGAGTTGATGGCCAGGCTGATACCGTTGGCGATCTGGCAAAGGCATGGAAGACCATGGAAGCTACCATGATTCCGGATCAGCAGAACAGCTTCATGAGCAAGGGCAGCTCTCTGAGTGCTACTTACAGCGATGAGTGGCCGCAGATTGAGAATTATCCGACTGCTATGCAGGACGGCAACAAGGCTCAGAACCCGATCCACAACTATTTCTGCAATGCATACGGCAGCGATAAGGGTCTGTACCTGATGCACTGGCTGGCTGACGTTGATGACTGGTATGGATTCGGCGCAGCAAACGGCAGCCAGGGTGCACAGCAGAACGTAAGCGGCAGCTTCACTCTGATCAACACCTTCCAGCGTGGTGAGCAGGAGTCCTGCTGGGAAACCATTCCGCATGCCTGCGTAGACCTGCACGACAAGGGCTACGGTATCCGCGGCAACGGCGGTATGAAGGGCTTCTTCAACACCGAGGCAACTCCGGCTGAGCAGTGGTCTTACACCAATGCGCCGGACGCAGAAGACCGTGCAATCCAGGCTGTTTACGATGCAAACAGATGGGGTGTTGGCGATCAGACGGTTGACTCCAAGTGGGGCGGCAGCCAGTCCATCTCCGCTCTTGCCGGTAAGATGGGTGACGAAGCTCGTAACAACATGTATGATAAGTACTACAAGGAAATCGGCTGTGCAGGCAACGTTTGGTCCAACGGTAACGGTAATCCGGAAGTTGGTAAGCACTACCTGATGAACTGGTACACTTCCTGGGGCGGCGCACTAGACGGCTCTTGGGCATGGCAGATCGGCGCATCTCACTGCCACGAATTCTATCAGAACCCGCTGGCTGCATACGCTCTGGTAAATGATTCTCAGCTGAATGCTGGCATGAAGGCTACCGGCGCTACTGACGACTACAAGGCTTCTCTGGAAAGACAGATGGAACTGTATCTGTGGCTGCTGTCCAGCGACGGTCCGATCGCCGGCGGCTGCACCAACTCCTGGGGCGGTCAGTATCAGGCATATCCGGCTGGTCAGTCTACTTTCCACGACATGGCATATCTGGAACACCCGGTATATGCTGACCCGGGTTCCAACCACTGGATTGGTAACCAGGTATGGGCAGTTCAGCGTCTGGCAGAACTGTACTATGTTGTCAAGGAAAACGGCGACGGCGGCGTACAGGTTGGCGGCATGAGCATGACCGCAGCTCTGGAAAAGATTCTGGATCGCTGGGTAGGCTGGTTCATGGACAACACTGTTCTGGGTAAGGCTAATGCTACCAAGACTTTTGATGCTTACTATGAGCCGTATGACACTACCATGAGCACCTTCACAATTCCGGATCTGTCCAAGGGTGTAACCGATGACGGTACTTCCTTCTCCATTCCGTCCAGCCTGATCTGGAGCGGTCAGCCGGAGTCCTGGACTGGTACTTACCAGGAGAACAGCAAGCTGACCTGCACCATCGTTGGCTATGGCGACGGCGACCTGGGATGCGTATCTTCTCTGGCAAATACTCTGATCTACTATGCAAAGGCAAAGGGCGTTTCCAGCGACATCGATGCTTGCAAGGCTGCTTACGAGAGCAAGAAGTCTGGCGACAGCGGCGATGCACTGGCTCAGCAGTCCCTGTATCTGGCAAAGGAACTCCTTGACAGAGAGTGGAACAGCTTCCGTGATGATATCGGTCTGGGCGTATCCGACCACAACACCAACCTGCCGAGACTGTGGAACACCAAGGTGGTTCTGCCGAATGGCACAAGAGCAAATGGTAAGGGTGAAGTTCTGGCTGCTGACCGTTACACTGGTACGATGCCGAATGGCGACACCGTTAAGGATGGCGCAACATTCGTTGACATTCGTTCCAACTATAAGAACAGCCCGATGTATGAGGAAGCTCTGTCTTACTATGAGAAGGACGGCAACTGCGACAACTACTACTTCACACTCCACAGATTCTGGCACGCAGGCGATATCATGATGGCTCTGGGTACCATGAACGAACTGTATCCGGATGTAAAGCCGGGTCCGACCAGTGAGGATGATGGTCCGGTTGTAACTCCGTCTGAGATTACCATCGCTGTTGGTGAGACCGAGACTCTGAAGCCGAACAAGGACAACTGCAAGTTCGATTCTGCTGATTCCAGCATTGCATCTGTTGATGAAAACGGCACTGTAACTGGTGTATCTGAGGGTGAAACTACCATCACTGTAACCGACGAGAACGGCAAGACCGCAACAGTTAAGGTAACTGTAACTGCTGCTGAGACTACCACCACGACTGAGGCTGCTACCACAGAGAACACTACTGCTGAAACTACCGCAAGCGACAGCACTGAAACCACTGCTGTAACAACGGTTAGCACTCCGGACGGCGTTCTGCTGGGTGACGTAAACCTGGATGGCGAAGTTGACCTGTCTGACGCAGTTCTGCTGAACAAGGCAGTTGCAGGTGCAGTTCAGCTGAACGAACAGGCTACTCTGAATGCAGACTGCAACAGAGGCGTTGGTATCACTGCTGACGACAGCATGAGCCTGCTGAAGTTCCTGGTACACCTGATCGACGCTCTGCCGGAGTAAGGCGAAGCGATTCGTACAACTTTTGTACAACATGAAAACGGGCTGATTTAGAGCTTCGGTTCGTTTTGAAAAGGGCACTGCGCTCCCGAATGGGGGTGCGGTGTCCTTTGTTTTTGGAATAAGTCCGTTGTCATCCGCATAGGATAATGGAAAAAGGAGGCGGAGCAATGCGGACGGGTTATGCTGGAATCTTTGCAGCGGTGCTGCTGCTGTGCGGATGCACGTTTCACACGGGACGTGCTGTGCCGGAAAATGCACAGTTCTGCGACAATTTGGCAGATCGGGTGCAGAGTCTGGAACAGCTGCACCTCACTACCACCACTGCGCTGCCGGCGGAGGAAACCGCCTGTGTGCAGTACGATCCGACCTATGCCATGTGGTTTCCGGTGATGGACTATGCGGAAACCCTGCAGGGCAGGGATGCGGAATCGTTTCGTGCGGAGATGCGCCGGCGCTTTCAGCAGGCAGCGGACATGGGCATCAATACGGTCTATCTTCATGTGCGGGCTTACTGGGATGCCTATTATGCCTCGGCGCTCTTTCCCGTGGGGGAGTATGCCGGAGAAACGCTGGACTTCGATCCGCTGGAGATCATGCTGGAGGAGGCGCATGAACTGGGGCTGTCCGCGCATGCGTGGATCAACCCCATGCGCGGACAAACCGACGAGGGTATGCAGCAGATGAGCACGCAGTTTCCGGTGAAACAGTGGTATGAGGACACGGAAAAGCGGGGGACATATCTGGTAAAATCCGGTGTGCTCTGGTGGCTGAATCCGGCGTATCCGGAGGTGCGCCAGCTGATTGCGGACGGCGTGCGGGAAATCGTGGCGCAGTATCCCGTGGATGGGATTCACCTGGACGACTATTTCTATCCGACCGCCGATGCAGCGTTCGATGCGGCAGCATTTGGGGCGAGCGGGGAGTCGGATCTGACGCAGTTTCGGCTGGCACAGACCAACGCCATGGTGCAGCAGATTTACCAGACGGTGAAGTCTGTGAATCCGGCGCTGCAAGTGAGCATCAGTCCGCAGGGGACCATGCACGGCAACTATGAGAGCCAGTTCTCCGATGTGCGGCGCTGGGCAGCGGAGGCGGGCTATTGCGATGTGCTGATTCCGCAGGTGTATTTCGGCTTTGAGAACGAAGTTGCGCCGTTTGCCGAGACGACAGCCATGTGGGCGGAAACGGTCACCTGTCCGGCGGTGTCCCTCGTCGTGGGCATCGGAACGCACAAGATGGGACGGGAGGACACCTGGGCAGGAAGCGGCAGTCAGGAGTGGCTGGAGCACAGCGATATCCCTGCACGGCAGGTGGAACTGATTCTCTCCATGGCGCAGGTGCACGGCGTGGCGATTTACGACTACGCCACCACGTTCCAGCCGGAAACCGCCGTGGAGGCCATGCAGCAGCAGGTGGAAGAAATTCAGGGACTGCTTCGCCGCTGACGCAAAAAGCGCATCCTCGGAACTACGCCGAAGATGCGCTTCTTTTACGAAAAGATCAGGGATGGGTTACTTGCCGGCAACTGCCTTCTGGAGTGCCTCTACCTTGTCACGGCGCTCCCACGCAACGCCCAGCTCTTCCCGTCCCATGTGGCCGTAGGCAGCCAGCTGACGGTACTGCGGCTTGCGCAGATCCAGCATCTCGATGATGCCGGCAGGGGTCAGACGGAAAATCTCCGGAATGACCTCCTCCAGAACATGTTCCGAAACCTTGCTGGTGCCGAAGGTGTCTACCCGAACGGAAACCGGATTGGCAACGCCGATGGCATAGGCGAGCTGCACTTCGCAGCGCTTTGCCAGACCGGCAGCCACGATGTTCTTGGCGATGTACCGTGCAGCGTATGCGGCGGAACGGTCTACCTTCGTCGGGTCCTTACCGCTGAATGCGCCGCCGCCGTGGCGAGCCATACCGCCGTAGGTGTCTACGATGATCTTTCTGCCGGTCAGACCGCTGTCGCCCTGCGGACCGCCCACAACGAAACGGCCGGTGGGGTTGATGAAGTACTTGGTGTTCTCGTCCAGCAGTTCCTTGGGCAGAACGGTGTTGATGACGTAGTTCATGATGTCCTTGCGGATGACCTCGGTGGAAACATCCGGTGCGTGCTGGGTGGAAACTACAACGGTGTCAATGCGCAGGGGCTTGTCGTCCTCGTATTCCACGGTCACCTGTGCCTTGCCGTCCGGACGGAGGTAGGTCAGGGTCTTGTTCTTGCGCATCTCTGTCAGCTTCATTGCCAGCTTGTGCGCCAGAGAGATGGGCAGCGGCATCAGCTCCGGCGTTTCGTCGCAGGCATAGCCGAACATCATGCCCTGGTCGCCGGCGCCGGTTTCGTGGGACTCGCTTTCACGGCTCTCCCAGGCATCGTTGACACCCATTGCAATGTCGGGGGACTGCTTGTTCAGCGCCGTCAGGACAGAACAGGTGTAGCCGTCGAAGCCGTACTTTGCACGGTCGTAGCCGATGTCTACCACAACGTCACGGGCGATCTGGGGGATGTCCACCTTTGCGGTGGTGGTGATTTCGCCCATGCACAGCACCATGCCGGTTGCTGTGATGGTTTCGCAGGCAACACGTGCCTGCGCATCCTGTGCCAGAATCGCATCCAGCACAGCGTCGGAGATCTGGTCGCAGATTTTGTCGGGATGACCTTCTGTGACAGACTCGGAAGTGAAAAGATTTCTTGCCATAGTTTTGTTCCTTTCTAACCTTTGGGGACAAACAAAAAAAGGTACCGCAAGGGTACCTTTGTGTGTTGTACAAGACCCTCATCTTTCGGATATACCGCAGGATTTGGCACCGCTGCTGACGCTTGCAATCAGCCGGTTGTCGGGCTTCACAGGACCTGTTCCTCCGCCGCTCTTGATAAGGTATATAAACGCCTGTTCGGTATTTTTTCCGAAAAATACGGAACAGGTTCTCAGGAAAATTTATCAGCGTGCCGTCTTTCGGCAGTCCCGCTGTTCCTGCCATACGGATCGCAAAATGCTACCGTTTCTATTATACCCGAAGATTCGAGCCGTGTCAAGGGAAAACCGCAATTTTCGCAGAGAATTTCAATGGAAAAATCGGGAGAAATGGCAGAGTGCAAAATGTGGCAGGCAAAACATGTTGAAATTCAGCGAATCAGCCGAAAAGTGAAAAGTTTCTTGCATTGCGCTTGGAAAAATGCTATAATAAAAGTATGTTTTTCGGAAGAAAATCGAGAAAAGGAGCGTATTTATGTTATCGGATATCGAAATCGCACAGCAGACTAAAATGAACCCCATCGGCGAGGTTGCCGCATCACTCGCCATTGCAGACGAGGACATCGAGTGTTACGGCCACTATAAGGCAAAGCTCTCGGAATCCCTGTTCCAGAAGCTGGCGGACAAGCCGGACGGCAAGCTGGTTCTGGTGACTGCCATCAACCCCACCCCTGCCGGCGAGGGAAAGACGACCATCAGCGTCGGTCTGGCGGATGCACTCCGCCGCATTGGCAGGAAGTCCGTTCTGGCGCTGCGGGAACCGTCTCTGGGGCCGGTCTTTGGCATCAAGGGCGGTGCAGCCGGCGGCGGCTATGCACAGGTCGTTCCCATGGAAGACATCAACCTGCACTTCACCGGCGATATGCACGCCATCACTTCCGCCAACAATCTGCTCTGCGCAATGCTGGACAACCACATGCAGCAGGGCAACGTGTTGCGCATCGACCAGCGCCGTGTCATGATTAAGCGTGTGCTGGACATGAACGACCGTGCCCTCCGGAATATCGTCATCGGTCTTGGCGGTAAGATAGACGGCGTTCCTCGGAGCGACAGCTTCCAGATCACGGTAGCATCCGAAGTGATGGCAATTCTCTGTCTGGCTTCTGATCTGGCAGACCTGAAAGAACGTCTGGGCAAGATTCTGGTGGCATACGATCTGGACGGCAATCCGGTTTATGCCAGGGATCTGGGCGCAAACGGCGCAATGACCGCACTGCTGAAGGATGCGCTGAAGCCGAATCTGGTGCAGACACTGGAACACACACCGGCGCTCATCCACGGCGGCCCGTTTGCTAACATTGCCCACGGCTGCAACTCCCTGCGTGCCACCAAGCTGGCGCTGAAGCTGGGCGATTTCTGCGTGACTGAGGCGGGCTTCGGCTCCGATCTGGGGGCAGAGAAGTTCTTTGACATCAAGTGCCGGTACGGCGGTCTGAAGCCGGACTGCGTGGTTCTGGTGGCAACGGTGCGTGCCCTGAAGTACAACGGCGGTGTGCCCAAGACCGAGCTGACCGCCGAGAATCTGGATGCCCTGAAAAAAGGAATCGTCAACCTGCAGGTGCACATCGAGAACATGAAGAAGTACGGCGTGCCGGTCGTTGTTGCAATCAACCGCTTCCACACCGACACCGACGCAGAGCTGAACTTTATCCGGAGCTTCTGCGAGGAGCTGGGTGCAGAGGTGTCCATGGCAGAGGTATTCGCCAAGGGCGGCGAGGGCGGCATGGACTTGGCGGAAAAGGTTTGCAAGACCATCGAAACCAAGCCCTCCAACTTCCGCGTGCTGTACGACACTGAGCTGAGCGTTCCAGAAAAGGTGGAGATCCTGGCGAAAGAGATCTACCGTGCCGACGGCGTGACATTCACTGCACCGGCAAAGAAAGCGCTGGCACAGATCGAGGCGCTGGGTGCGTCCAACCTGCCGGTTTGCATGGCAAAGACCCAGTACTCCCTGTCCGACGATCCCGCCAAGCTGGGCAAGCCGGAGCACTTCACCGTGACCGTTCGTGACGTGACCCTCTCCAACGGTGCAGGCTTTATCGTTGTGCTCACCGGCAACATTATGACCATGCCGGGACTGCCGAAGGCACCGTCTGCCCTGAAGATCGACTGCGACAACGAGGGCAATATCACGGGTCTGTTCTAAGGAGATGGCACGGACGTGGAAAAAATTACAGTGACCACCAATTCCGCTGAGGAGACGATGGCGCTTGCGGAACAGATCGGCGCACGGCTTCATGCCGGCGATGTCATCGCCTATTTCGGCGGACTGGGCGTCGGAAAGACCACCTTTACCCGGGGGCTGGCGAAAGGCATGGGGCTGCCCGATGTGGTGTCCTCTCCCACATTCGCCATTGTGCAGGAGTACCACGGCGGCGGATTGTCCCTCTACCATTTTGACATGTACCGCATTGACGGCGCCATGGATCTGGAGTCCACGGGGTTCTATGACTATCCGCTGGACGAGGGCGTGTTCGCCATTGAGTGGTCGGAAAACATCCGGTCGGAACTGCCGGCGGACTGCATCCGCATCACCATTCAGCGCACCGCAGAGGAACAGCGGAAGATCACAATAGAAGGAGATGAGCGCTTTGCAGATCTTGGGAATTGACACCTCCGGCAAGGTGGCAGCTGCCGCCCTGTACGACACTGAACAGCACTGCATCAAGGCGCAGCAGACGCTCTACACCCGCCGCACCCATTCGCAGGTGATCCTGCCGCTGGCGGAACGTATCCTGTCGGATCTGGAAATGACGTGGCAGCAGGTGGAGGGCTTTGCCGTGGCAGTCGGTCCCGGCTCATATACCGGTCTGCGCATCGGCGTGGCTGCGGTAAAGGCAATGGCATTTGCGCTGGGGGTTCCCTGTGCCGGTATCTCCACGCTGGAGGGTCTGGCATGGCAGGGCATGGCGCACATGGGGCTGATCTGCCCCGTGATGACGGCACGCCAGACCCTGGTCTATGCCGGCATCTACCGCAGCAGCGGCGCTGCCGTCACCTGTGAACAGGCGGACGGGATTCTGGAGCAGCAGGAACTGGCGCAGCAGCTGAATGCGCTGGGCGAGCCGGTGCTGCTGGTGGGCGACGGCGCAGAAAGCGTGGGAAACCTGCTGGAGCAGCCCCGTGTCCTGCCGGTGCAGCAGCTGCAGAACGGCGCCGGAATCTGTCTGGCTGCTGCTGCCAGGGGTGCGTGGATTCCTCCGGAGCAGCTTTTGCCCAGTTATTTGCAGCAGGTAAAGGCGGAAAAGGACTTGCAGGAGCGAAAGACACACTGAAGCCTGTGCTTTTTCAGAGCTTGTGTTCATAGGAAATATATGCGGATTTTCGAGCAAATTTTTTT
>OIBN01000822.1_pt1 | contig 12577 bp, 8 predicted proteins | sample 1581031 | NCBI WGS metagenome assembly OIBN01 (sample SAMEA3882531, study PRJEB24775) | human gut metagenome | biome: human-associated habitat; feature: intestine environment; material: feces | place: Netherlands | collected 2009/2010
ACCGTGTATTTCCGGGCAATCCAAACGGAACCGAGATGGAGCGGCTGGCGTGGGCCATTACGAAAGAAGTTTATCCGAAGGTGGATTATTATATTGATCTCCACAGCGGCGATGATTTCGAAGCATTGACGCCGTATGTCTATTACGCCGGAAAAGCGGCGCAGGAGGTGACAGAAGTTTCGCGGAAAATGGCGGAGCAGGTGGATGTTCCGTACATGGTGCGTTCCATGGTGTCATCAGGCGGAGCATACAACTACGCGGCGTCCAAGGGCATCGCGAGCATCCTCTTAGAGCGCGGCGGCATGGGAGCCTGGACTTCCGAGGAGGTCAATTCCGACAAGCGTGATGTGCGCAATATCTTAAGCAGCCTCGACATATATCAGATCCGCCGCGATGTGCGGAACTACGTGCCGATGGAGGTGACGGATGTCTGCTATCAGGCGGCTTCCGAAGACGGCCTCTGGTATCCGGCGGCAAAACCGGGCGATATGGTTGCAGAGGGCGCACTGCTCGGAACGATCCGTGATTATAATGGAAAACTTCGTGAGACGTGCCGTGCCGAGTACACCGGTGTGGTGCTGTACCAGACGGGCAGTCTGCAGGTAACAGAAGGTGGCCCTGTCGTTGCTTACGGAAGAATTGTGCGCGAGCCGGAGTACGACGACCGCAAAGAGCAGATTGTCCATTACTGGGAGAAGCGGAGCGAGAGCTTTTTAGAGCAGAGACGCTCCGAACTTGCGAACCCGATTGCGAAGCGCTGGATGAAAGAGATTGAAAAACAGATCCCGGCGGGAAGACGGTTAAAGATCCTTGATGTGGGCTGCGGAGCCGGATTTTTCTCGATCCTGCTGGCAAAAGAGGGCCACGAGGTCTTCGGCATCGACCTGACACCGGAGATGATTGAGAATGCAATCCAGCTTGCCGAAGAAGAGAATGCCGACTGCTGCTTCCAGGTCATGGACGCGGAAAATCCGATGTTTGCGGATGAAACGTTCGATGTTGTCATTTCCCGAAACCTGACGTGGACGCTGCCGAATGCGGAGCATGCTTACGGCGAGTGGATGCGTGTGCTGAAAACGGGCGGTGTGCTGCTGAACTTCGATGCCAATTACGGAAAAGAAGATGTTGCCGATACGAAGGGACTTCCGGAGGCGCATGCCCATTTCAAGGTTGGAAACGAGATGCTCGAAGAGTGCGAACGGATCAAATCACAGCTCCCGATCAGCCGCAAAAACCGGCCGGCGTACGATGTGGCGGTGCTGTGCGAAAACACAGCGGGAGAAATCCGCATTGATACGAGCCTTGGAAAACGCATTTATCTGGAAAAAGACGAGTTCTATAACCCGGCACCGATGTTTTCGATTTGTGCCGTGAAGCAGTAAAGGAGTATTTGTGAAAAAATATCTGTTAAAACGACTGCTTCGCCTGATTCCGGTATTCCTCGGCGTGACGATTCTCGCTTTTCTGCTGACGGGACTTTCCTCGGTCGATGCGGTGGATTTAAAAGAGAGCAGCAGCGGCGGCGTGATGTCGGAGGCGGAAAAAGAAGCGATGCGGGAGGAGCTGGGACTGAATGAGCCGAAAGCTGTCCAGTACCTGCAATGGCTGAAAAACGCCCTGCGCGGTGACTTCGGGGAGTCGTACGTTTCCGGCAAACCGGTGCTTGTAAGCTTCTGCGAAAAACTGCCCGCAACGATTGCACTTGCGGCGCTGGCGCTTGCCATGACGGTCTGTCTTTCGTTTCCGCTCGGTATCTTAAGTGCAAAATATCAGAATACATGGGCGGACCGCAGTATCAGCCTGTTCTGCTTTGCAGGTAATTCGTTTCCGGGGTTTTTCACTGCACTTCTTCTCTTGTATTTCTTTTCGCTGAAATGGAATCTTTTTCCGGTTCTCAGTATGGGAAAGGGATGGAAAAGCTGTGTGCTTCCGGCGGCGACGCTTGCGGTTTCGATGACGGCAAAATACACCCGTCAGGTGCGTTCTGCCGTGCTTGCAGAGCTGGAGCAGGAGTACGTGGCGGGTGCACGGGCACGTGGGTTAAGTGAAAACCGGATTCTGTTTGGAAATGTATTAAAATCCGTGCTGCTTCGGATGGTCACGCTGCTATTCTTATCCGCCGGTTCGCTGCTTGGAGGAACCGCCATCGTTGAGACGATTTTCATGTGGAATGGTGTCGGAAAAATGGCCGTGGATGCCGTTTCCATGCACGATATTCCCGTGATTCAGGCATATCTGGTGTGGATGGCGGCGATCTATCTGCTGCTGCATCTCATTGCTGATCTGCTGATGGGTGCACTGGACCCGCGGGCGAAGCTGGAGGGAATGCGATGAAAAAAGAACAGAAAAGAAAGATCCTTTTTTATGGCATCCTCGCCGGTGCGCTGCTGCTGTTTGCCGCGTGTGCGGCCCATCTGGCACCGTACGATCCGTATGAGCAGAATCTGGAACTGTCCCTTCTTCCGCCGTCCGCGGCGCACTGGATGGGGACGGACCGCTATGGAAGAGATCTGTTTTCAAGGATTCTCTCCGGCGCGCGGGTCAGCATTTTTTCAGCACTTCTTGTCGTTGCGGCAAGCGCTCTGATCGGAACACTCGCCGGAATTTTCAGCGGCTGGCTGGAAGGCAAAACGGATACGGTTCTGATGCAGATCTCCGATATTTTTCTGGCCTTTCCGGGTATGGTATTTGCAATCGCATTTTCCGGCGTTCTGCAGAGCGGCATGACGGGAGCCGTTGTGTCGCTGATCCTTGTTTCCTGGCCGAAATATGCACGGCTTGCGCGGAACCGTGTGCTGGCATTGAAACACATGCCGTTCATCGCGGCGGCGCGCCTTACAGGAAACGGAACATGGAAGATGATCAGACGCCATATTCTGCCGAATCTTGCGGGGCAGACGATTGTCACAGCGGTGCTTGATATCGGAACGATGATGCTGGAAATCGCGGGTCTGTCCTTCCTCGGCCTTGGTGCGGAAGCGCCGTCGGCGGAGTGGGGAGCGATGATGAGCAACGGAAGAAGTATGCTGCAGACCGCGCCCTGGGTCATTCTGGCGCCGGGACTGGCGATTTTTCTGACCGTTCTTGTCTGCAATCTGCTTGGTGAGGCGGTACGGAAAACGGTGGATCAGGGATAAGGGGCAAACGAAAATGGAAACAAAGGGAGCAAAAACATGAGCGAAAAACTGCTGGAAATCAGCGGCCTTTCTGTCTGTTATGAGGGGGAGCAAATTTTAAATAACATCTGTTTTTCCGTCAAAAAAGGAGAAACCGTCGGCATCGCCGGGGAGTCGGGCAGTGGAAAAAGTACCTTGCTGCGAGCGATCCTGCGGCTGATGGGAAAGAATGGTTCCATCACCGGCGGGCAGATCACATTTCGCGGAGAGGAGCTGACGGGCATGTCCGAAAAGAAGCTGCGGAGTCTGTGCGGTTCAGAAATTGGTATGATTTTCCAGAATACAGGGGCATCACTCTGTCCGACCCGGAAAATCGGAGCACAGATCTGTGAAAGCGTGCGCGCCCATGAGAAACGCTGCGGATTCATCACCCCGATTTCTGGGGGAATGTCTGGCAGAAAAAGCCGCAGAGAAATCAAAGATATGACGCTCCAGCGATTTGCGGATATGGGGCTTTCGGATGGCGAGACGATCTGGAACAGCTATCCATCGTCGCTCTCCGGCGGCATGAACCAGCGCGTCGGGATTGCGCTCGCAATGCTGCTGCATCCGTCGCTTCTTCTGGCGGACGAGCCGACGAGTGCACTCGATGTGGTTTCGCAGGCGCAGGTGCTGCGGGAGCTTCAGGCGTTGCAGCAGAAAGAGCAGACGGGGATGGTGCTGGTGACGCACAATCTTGCGGTTCTCGAGCAGATGGCAGACCGGGTTGCTGTTTTGAAGGATGGAAACATCGTGGAGCAGGGGGAGACAAGGACGGTTTTCGATCACCCAAAGGACGAATATACAAAAAATCTCCTTGCGGCTGTGCCGGGAAGAGGGAAGAACGATGCATAATCATAACATGCTGGAAGTAAACAACTTAAGCAAAAACTTTGCTGGAACCGGCCGGGAAACGGAATTTGCCGCCGTGGACGGCATCAGCTTCACACTGGATGCGGGGGAATGTCTTGGCCTGATCGGGGAGAGCGGATGCGGAAAAAGCACGACGGCCCGTCTGATCACCGGATTGGTCCAGGCGGATGCAGGCAGCGTTCTGTTGGAAGGCGAGGAAATCCTCGGAAGAAAAGGCAGGCGGCAGCGCGAAGTTTACCGGAAAATACAGATGGTATTCCAGATCCCGCAGGATTCCTTCGATCCAATGCAGACGCTCGAAACCGGGATTCTGGAAGCTTTTCGGAATCAGGGAATGAGCCGGAAAGAGGCGTGTCTTCATCTGCCGGAGCTGCTGAAAAAAGTGGAACTTAGTTCGGAAACGGCGATGCGCTATCCCCGCGAGACGAGCGGCGGAGAGTGCCAGAGAGCCGCAATTGCGCGGGCTCTTGCTGTGCAGCCGTCTCTTCTGATCTGCGACGAGGCAACGAGTGCGCTCGATGCGGCGGTACAGGCGCAGATCGTTCAACTGCTGAAAAAACTGCAGCGGGAAGAAGGACTTGCGATGCTGTGGATCGGCCACGACCTTGCGCTGGTGCGGGAACTCTGCAGCCGTGTGATTGTCATGCGGCAGGGAAAAATCGTGGAGCAGGGGGAGACGCGGGAGGTATTGGAGTACCCGAAAGAGGAATACACGAAACTGTTGATGGAGTATAGTCTGTGAGAAAACTGTTGAAACAGAAAATTAGACAGCGGAAATGGTGGTGCCATTTGCGAAAACAGGAGAAGTACAGAATGCAGAGAAAGAACGGCAGAAGGAAAAAAATTGCATATGTTTTGTGCGGCATTCTGGCGGTGGTACTGTTTTCCGGTTGTCAGAGCACAGCGGCAGATGGTACAGATGAAAAAGTTTTCGTATACGGCGACACGACATTCAACGCCGAAAACGACGAGTCCGATGTCAACCCGCACAACGGCTATTCCGGCTGGGCGTGTATCCGCTATGGGATCGGTGAGACGCTGTTTCATTATTCCGATTCTATGGAGATTGAGCCATGGCTGGCAGAAAGCTATGAGATTGTGGACGATACAACATGGCGGATTACACTGCATGAAGGCATCTCCTTTACGAGTGGGCGCACTCTCGACGCGGAGGCGGTCAAAGAATGTCTCGAGGATCTGATCGCAGTACATGACCGTGCACGCGGGGATCTGAAAATTGAGAGCATCAAGGCAGACGGCCTGATCGTAACAATTCACACCGAACAGCCTGTCCCGGCGCTTCTGAATTATCTGTCTGACCCATATGGATGCATCATTGATATGCAGGCAGGTGTGACGGATGACGGCAATGTCGCCGGAACCGGCCCGTACCGCGCAGTACAGGTGGAGACGGATCAGGGACTGACGCTCGTGAAAAATGACAATTACTGGAACGGAACGCCAAAGCTCGACCGGATCGAAGTAAAAACGATCCGCGACGGCGATACGATGACGATGGCGTTACAGTCAGGCGAGCTCGACGCGGCGTACGGCCTGCCGTATTCCAATCTGATCCTGTTCCGCGATGAACCATACACGATTTCTTCGGCGGATACGTCGCGTACCTTCTTCGGACAGTTCAACGGATCATCCGAGGTGCTGCAGGACGACCGCGTGCGCGAGGCAGTCATCGGAGCGATCGACCGGGAGGGCTTTGTGAATACGCTGATGGAAGGAAACGGAAGCGTGGCGGAAGGCCCGTTCCCCTCTTACTTTGCATTCGGCGACAGCAAAGTGCAGGAAGAGTCCTATGATCTTGAGTATTCCAGAGAACTGCTGGCTGAAGCAGGCTGGACCGATGAGGACGGCGACGGCTACGTGGAAAAAGACGGAAAACGCCTGACCATCTGCTGGCTCACGTATCCGAGCCGCCAGGAACTGCCGCTTCTCGCGGAGAGTGCACAGGCATCGCTGAAGAAAATCGGAATCGAAGTACAGATCCAGTGCACGGCAAATCATTTGGAACTGCTGAAAAAAGGAAACTGGGATGTTTATGTCAGCGCATTTGTCAGCGCACCGACGGGCGATCCCGAGTATTTCTTTACAACGCACTGCCTGCAGGATTCCTCCAAGAACCGCGGCGGTTATTACAGTGAGACACTCGAGATGCTGGAGCAGCAGTTAAGCGGCGAGTTTGATACCGAAAAACGAACCGAACTGGCCATCGAGATGACGCAGATGCTGCTGGATGACCACATGTTTTTCTTCGCATCACACCTCAAAATGTCGATGGTATCCGGTGAGGGCGTGACGGGGCTTACGGCGCATCCGTGTGATTATTATGAAATTACAGTCAATTTGGACAAAAACAAATGATTATTTGGCAAAAGAGCAGAAAATGTGGATTTTCTGCTCTTTCTGCGCTATGATAGGAAAAGAACGGCACTGCGACGGTGCCAGAGAAGAGAAAAGGAGAAGTTACGATGCGGAAAGAAGAATTGAGAACATATATTGAAAACCACGAATCCGAAATGATCGAGGATCTGAAAAGCCTGATCCGGATTCCAAGCGAAAAACAGGCGGCAGAGCCAGGCAAACCATTCGGCGCACCGGCGGCAGAAGCACTGGCGCAGGGAATCGAAATTCTGGAAAAATACGGCTTTGCCGTAACCAACTACGACAACTACGCGATTGCAGCTGACTTTAATCAGGAAGAAAAGGGCCTTGATATTCTCGCCCATCTCGATGTCGTACCGGCAGGCGAAGGCTGGCAGGAGACCGATCCATTCCGCAGACGACAAAGGACCGGCGATCGCAGCTATCTACGCAATGCGCGCTGTCAAAGAACTCGGTTACCCATTAAAGAAAAATGTCCGTCTTGTCCTCGGTTCCGACGAGGAGTGTGGAAGCTCTGACCTCGAATATTATTATAAGAAAGAAGTGGAAGCACCATGCACCTTCTCACCGGATGCCGAATTCCCGGTCATCAACATTGAAAAAGGCGGCATGCGCGGCCACTTCGAAAAAACATCCGATGCTGGAACGACAGGCGTGCGCCTCGTATCCTTACAGGCCGGCACCAAACTGAACGTTGTACCAGGCAAAGCATATGCAGAGCTTGCCGGCATGGCAAAAGAAGACCTGAAAACCTGCGCTGACGAGACTGAGCAGAAGACCGGCGTTTCCTTCGTTCTGGAAGACACCGAAAACGGCAATATAAAAATCACCGCCTGCGGTGCCTTCGCCCATGCATCCACCCCGGAAATGGGTAACAACGCACTGACCGCACTGCTGCAGCTTCTCGCATCCGTTGGAATGGAAGAGAGTGAACTGAAAAACGACATCAGTTTCCTTGCAAAAGTTTACCCGCACGGCGACGGCAAAGGCGCAGGCCTCGGTGTCGCCATGTCAGATGAAGAGTCCGGCGAGCTCACCTTAAGCCTCGACCTCATGAACTACGACGGCAAAACCTTGACCGGTTCCTACGACTGCCGCGCCCCGATCTGCGCGACAAAAGAAAACCTGTACGATACCGCCGGGCAGAACATGAAAAAAGGCGGCTTCTCCATGGAAGGCAGTGGAATGTTCCCGCCACACCACGTCCCGGCCGACAGCCCGTTTGTCCAGACCCTGCTGCAGTGCTACACGGATGTCACTGGAAAACCAGGCAAACCATTTGCGATCGGCGGCGGAACGTATGTGCATCATCTGAAAAACGGCGTTGCGTTTGGATGCGCGGATCTTGAAGTCGACAACCGTATGCACGGAGCAGACGAGTTCGTGGAAATCGAATGCCTGAAAGAATGCGTTGTGATCTTCGCGGAGGCGATTGTGCGGATTTGTGGGGAATAAATAATTGAAAAATAAAAGATAAAAAAGATCTTCAGCCAAACCGATAGATTCTGAAAAGAACAAGGTTTGCCTGAAGATTTTTTATGGCTCTGAATTGTTACAAATTTTCTCAGAACCGCAGTTCCCTGCACCGGTTCAGGCATGCAAAGATCTCCTGCCGCCGCGGTCGTGCCAGATCGCCTGGTCTTCCAGGAGCGAGAAGCGAAGAGAGGCCTTTTTCATCCATCTGTTTTTCCAGCAGGTCCACCACCTGCACCAGTGTTTTTCTTCCGTCCATCTTGTGCTCCGCTGCTTCTAAAAGAAGCGCAGCCAGCCCGTTCAGCTGTTCACTGTCCGTGAGCTGTTCCACGGCGCGCAGATCCGTCAGAGATTTGTTGATGAGGATGGATTCCCGGCCCATGACCTTGACTTTTGTGCGGTCACTTCCCGTCAGGCCTTTACCCGGCTGTGGGCAGCGATGGAAGGCTGGAACGGAAAAGGGGCGCACGGAGGCAGTAAACGGCGGAAATTCCGCGGCTGTGGTTTTCGCGCGATCCGTAATGTCATAAGGAACGTATTCTTTCATCTGAATGACAGTGTCTGCCACGTGGAAGTAAGAACCGGAGCTTCCGGCGACGAGAATGGACGAGATACCGAGTTTCTCATACAGATCCCGCACGCGGCTGATAAACGGTGTGATCGGTTCCTCGCTGTCGGCAACGACGCGCTGCATCAGCTCATCGCGCACCATAAAGTTGGTGGCGGACGTGTCCTCATCGATCAGAAAGAGACTCGTGCCGGATTCGATGCCCTCGATCACGTTGGCGGCCTGAGAGGTGCTTCCGCTAGCATCTGCAGTCGAAAATGAGGTGGTGTCGCTCTTTCCGGGAAGATCGTGGATGAAGAGGGAAATATCGACGTTGCTGATGCTTCTGGAGTCCTCGGAGCGGAGCTTTCCGGCACTTGCATCGGTAATGACGCATTCGCGCCCGTCCCCGGCGATGTGGTTGTATACGCCGCGCTCAAGCGCCTGCAGCAGGGTGGATTTTCCGTGGAAGCCTCCGCCTACGATCAGTGTGACACCGAGTGGAATTCCCATGCCGGAAACAGGTCCGCGGTTTGGAAGATCGAGGGTAACGCGCAGGGATTCCGGTGAGGTAAACGGAACGGCGTGCTTCATCGGCAGATCGGAAACACCGGTCTCGCGCGGGAGAATGGAGCCGTCGGCGATGAAGGCAGTAAGCCCTTTTTCTTTTAATGCGGTGCGGATCGCCTGCTGGTCCTCACAGAGATAGGCGACGTTGGCGCATGCTTTCGGATCCAGAGCACGGTAGAACAGCGATTTTTCCACGCAGCCGGGCAGAAAGTCGAAAAGAATGCGGATCAGCTCCTGCGAGGCGATGGTGCGGCCGTTGGCCGGAAAGCCGATTTCCATGTTGACGACAAGACTGCCGTCGGAAGGATTCAGAACGCAGGCAGTGCGCTCCAGAATTTCCTGTCCGCAGCGGCTTATCCCCAGCAGACCACTTTTGCCGGAGCCCTTTGCGCGGAACGAATACGGTGCGATAGCGCGCGCAAACTGGCGCAGCAGGTAATCCTGGAGGGCGACGCGCTTTTCATATGTGTCGTAGAGAAAAGCCGGAAACGCAGCGGTTTTGCCGCTGACATGAACGCTGACCCGCGACGGAGCGGCGAACGGATCGCCCTGGACGTGGTCGATGGAGAGTGTGTAGCGCGGAAACTGATAGGCGCCGCGTGTGGATTTATAGGCGGGATAGCTTTTGTGATTGATACTGAGTAAAAGCTGTTTCAGATCATTTGCAGATTGCATGAAAAAAACTCCTTTCAAAATAAAAAAGGTGAGGCTGCCGTACAGAGCGTGTCTGAGAAAGGCTTTTCGCAAGCTGCGAGTTCCGGTTTGCGGAAATGATTTTTCAGACACGCGCTAGACGACAGCCTCATCCAAAAAGCTTTAACGTCTGGAAACACTCTGGCGCTTCACCAGCTTGGTTGCCATGCACATTTTCAGACATTCGCGTTTCGGATCGGCCACGCGGTCAAGCAGGCGCTGGACAGCGGTGGCTCCAAGCTCGCGTTTTCTGACCTTCATAGTGGAAAGTGGCGGAACCATCATATCGCACATCGGAACGTCATCAAAGCCGATGATGGAGACATCCTCCGGAATGCGGTAGCCGTTCTCGCGCAGCGCACGCATGGCGGCCGCCGCGATGATGTCATTGTCGGCAAAGTAGGCATCCGCGATCGGTGCTTTCGACTCGAGAAGGCGCAGCATGTCGCGGTAGCCCTCGTCCGAGGTAGGGGAAACCGGGTGGACATATGGATGTGAGGTGCTGATACCGTTTGCGCGGAGCGCTTTGTAGTAGCCGTCGGCGCGTTCGGAGAAGTTGCTGATGTCGAGGCTCGAGTGAAAGTAGCCCACGTTTTTGTGCCCGCACTGAACCAGATAATTCGTGGCGTTGAACGCCCCCTGAATGTTGTTGATCAGAACGCAGTCGTAATCGAGCTCATCGTAATAGCAGTCCACGACAACGATCGGAACAGAAAAATCGCGGAACTTGCGGAAATCGGACGGAGCCATTTCTGTTGCAAGAAGAAGAATGCCCTCACAGTCCACAGCACGGAGTGCATCGAGCTGGCTGTCAATATCCATGGTCTCATAAAAATAGGAGATATGAAGCGCACAGCCCTGGCGGGTGCATTCGGTGGAGATTCCTTCGGTCAGCTGGGAGAAAAACGGCGTGTCGGCAGCAACCTTTCCGTGCTTCTTATAATTGACCAGCTGAATAATGCGGGAGGAAGCGCCGGAGGCTTCATTTTTTTTCGGCGCATAGCCATACTCGGCGGCGGTTTTTAAAACCAGCTCTCTTGTGGCATCGCTGATGCCGGGTTTGTTATTGAAAACCATAGAAACCGTGGCAGGCGATACGTTGATTAGCTTTGCCAGTTCTTTCGCAGAAATATTCATAAGAGTTCAGCTCCTGTTCGATAAAATCAGCCCGCACGGTGCTTTCAGGCGTTTTGCGCATGCGGGGTGTTGAAATTTATTTCAGTATTTATTTGAAAAATATTAAACTTATGCATTGATTTTAATATGAATTAAAAAAGAAGTCAACTTCTGAGCTGTAAAAAAATAAAATATGAAGAAAAGCATAAAAGCAGCCATTCTTTTTTGTGTAAATTACTAAAAAAGATTTAATAAAGCTGAATTGATGTTGACAAATTCAAGGGAATTTAGTAATATAAGAGCAATAAAGAACAGAGAAATTCAAAATATAATTTAGCAAAGTTTAAAGAAAATTAAATGGAGGAAATGAATATGAAATCTGTTAAGATCGGATTTGCACCTACAAGAAGAAGTATTTTCAGCGCTCCGGATGCTGTAAAATACGCCAACCTGACGAGAGAGCGTTTAAAAGAGCTCGGCGTTGAATTTGTTGATATCACAGACATCAACGAGGAGGGGCTGTTTTACGATGAGGCGGACCGTGAGAAAATCCAGGAGAAATTCCGCCGTGAGAACGTAAAGGGAATTTTCTTCCCGCACGGAAACTTCGGAACGGAATATGTCTGTGCAAGACTGGCAAAGGAAATGGGGCTTCCGGTACTCCTCTGGGGACCGCGCGATGAGAGACCGGATGAGAACGGTGTGCGTCTCCGCGACAGCCAGTGCGGCCTGTTTGCAACTGGAAAAGTGCTGCGCCGTTTTGGTGTTCCGTTCACCTATATGACGAACTGTCGTCTGACCGATCCGGAATTTGAGCGCGGCATTCAGGATTTCCTTGCTGTATGTAATGTGGTAGATACCTTCCGTCACACCAGAATCCTTCAGATCGGACCGCGTCCGTTCGACTTCTGGTCTACCATGTGCAACGAGGGCGAGCTGCTGGAAAAATTCAACATTCAGCTTTCCCCGATTCCGCTCCCGGAACTGACTGCGGAGATGAAAAAAGTAAAAGCAGAGGGCAGCGAGGTGGAAAAAGTCGTTGCTTACTGCAACACCAATATGTGTGTAAAGATCAAACCGGAAGAACTGGAAAATGTAGCAGCTCTGAAGGTTGCAATGAAGAACCTGGCTGCAAAATATTCCTGCAATGCCATTGCGATCCAGTGCTGGAACGCACTGCAGGGCGAGATCGGCATTATGCCGTGTGCGGCAAACTCCCTGCTGAACGAAGAGGGAATTCCGGTTGTCTGTGAGACCGATATCCACGGAGCCATCACCGCTCTGATGGTAGAGGCTGCCGGCAGAAACGATAAGAGAAGCTTCTTTGCTGACTGGACCGTACGCCACCCGGACAACGAGAACGGCGAGCTGCTGCAGCACTGCGGACCGTGGCCGATTTCTGTTGCACAGGAAAAACCGACGATCGGTTATCCTCTGGCATTCAGCCATCCGGGCGCTGTAGAGGCACAGGCAAAATTAGGCGAAATGACACTGGCGCGTTTTGACGGAGACAACGGAGAGTACTCCCTGCTGCTTGGAAATGCAAAAGGTGTCGAGGGACCTTACACGAAGGGAACCTACGTATGGGTTGAGGTACAGAACCTGAAACGCCTGGAGGCAAAAATCGTGGAAGGACCGTACATCCACCACTGTGTCGGTATCCACGAGAACGTTGTGCCGGTTCTGTATGAAGCATGCAAATACATCGGCATTGCCCCGGATTTATATGATCCGATCGAGGAAGATGTCAAAG
>OIBN01000824.1_pt1 | contig 12554 bp, 9 predicted proteins | sample 1581031 | NCBI WGS metagenome assembly OIBN01 (sample SAMEA3882531, study PRJEB24775) | human gut metagenome | biome: human-associated habitat; feature: intestine environment; material: feces | place: Netherlands | collected 2009/2010
GAGCTTTTGTTGGTTGCGGAGACAGGACTTGAACCTGCGACCTCCGGGTTATGAGCCCGACGAGCTACCATCTGCTCTACTCCGCGATATATGACACACACGCTGTTTCGCGGTGCTTGATTATAATACCACAGCACGGCGTGTGTGTCAATAGGTTTTACTAAAAAAGTTTATGCAATTTTTCCCGGGAGTTCACCCGGCTGTCTGCATTTGTATCAGACAATGCCCTGGCTCATCATGGCGGAGGCGATCTTCTCGAAGCCTGCGATGTTGGCACCGGCGACCAGGTTGCCCTTCATGCCGTACTTTTCGGCAGTGGCGGCAGCGGTCTTATAGATGTTGACCATGATGTTGTGCAGGCGCTCATCCACTTCCTCGAAAGTCCAGGACAGGCGCAGGCTGTTCTGGCTCATTTCCAGGCCGGAGGTAGCAACGCCGCCGGCGTTGGATGCCTTAGCCGGGGCAAACAGGATGCCGTTCTGCTGCAGGTAAGCGATGGCATCAGGGGTGGAAGGCATGTTGGCACCCTCGGCTACGCAGTAGCAGCCATTGGCAACCAGAGCCTTGGCACCGTCCAGGCGCAGCTCGTTCTGGGTGGCGCAGGGCAGGGCGATGTCGCAGGGGACGGTCCAGATGCCCTGGCTGCCCTCGACGTACTTGGCGGTGGGGACATACTCCAGATAGGTCTTGATGCGGGCGCGCTTAACCTCTTTGATCTCCTTGATGACCTTGTAGTCGATGCCATTCTCGTCGACGATGTAGCCGTTGGAGTCGGACATGGCAATGACCTTGCCGCCCAGCTGGGTGGCCTTCTGGTTGGCGTAGGTGGCCACATTGCCGGAACCGGAGATCACGACGCGCTGGCCCTCAAAGCTCTTGCCGGCGTCGGCCAGCATCTCCTTGGTGAAGTAGCACAGGCCATAGCCGGTAGCCTCGGTACGGGCGAGAGAACCGCCGAAGGGGATGCCCTTGCCGGTCAGGACGCCGGTGTACTCGTTCTGCAGGCGCTTGTACTGGCCAAACAGGTAGCCGACCTCACGGCCGCCAACGCCAATATCACCGGCGGGCACGTCGGTGTCGGGGCCGATGTGGCGGTACAGCTCGGTCATAAAGCTCTGGCAGAAGCGCATAACTTCGGCGTCGCTCTTGCCGTGGGGGTCAAAGTCAGAACCGCCCTTGCCGCCGCCCATGGGCAGGCTGGTCAGGCTGTTCTTGAAGCACTGCTCAAAGCCCAGGAACTTCAGGATAGACAGGTTGACAGAGGGGTGGAAACGCAGGCCGCCTTTGTAGGGACCGATGGCAGAGTTGAACTGCACACGGTAGCCGCGGTTGACCTGGACCTTGCCAGCGTCATCGACCCAGGGCACACGGAACATGATGATGCGCTCGGGCTCGACCAGGCGCTCGATCAGGCCGGCCTTCTCGTACTCGGGGTGGGCAGCCACAACGGGCTCCAGGCTCTCGAGGACTTCCTCAACAGCCTGCAGAAACTCCTTCTGCTCGGGGTTGCGCTTTGCAAGGCCCTCATATACACCCTGCAGGTAAGCATTCTGAATTGCCATAAAACGACACTCCTTTATATAATTTCAAACACCGCCTTCATGTTACCACCATAAAAGCAATTTTTCAAGTGGTTTTGCCTTACTTTTCAAAATTTTGTTTGCGGCAGGCGTGCCGGTGTTCTTGTGTTGTGGACAAATCGGCGTTTTTGCGCATAATTATACAACCGTTCATTCTGTCGCATACATCGTGACCCACGTGGCGGGCTGCCCGTCGGCCAAAAAGTCTGCCGGGTCCCAGAGGGCGTAGAGGCTGTACTGCGGGTCATCGCTGTCGCGGGGGTTGGCGGTTGTCAGCCATTGGCCCGACGCGGTGCAGGCCAGCAGCAGCGCGGGGCGGCGCACGCCCTCCGCCGTGACCGCGGGGGCCGGGAGGATGTCGCCGGTCTCCATGTCCAGCAGGCAGTCCGCGTAGGCGTCCCCGACGTTCAGCACGCGGAGATACCGCTGCGGCACGCCCGCAAACGCCGGGCTGAAGGGTTCGCACACGTCGATGCCGTAGGTGTCAAACGGGATGGTCTCGAGCAGCGTTTTCTCGGTGCCGTCGGCGGTGTCAAAGTACAGCAGGGCGGCCTGTTGGCCGGGGGTGTCGGCATTGCGGAAATTGCCGGTGTAGTAGATCCTGCCGTCGTAATAGTTGTGGAAATAGCCGTCCGCGTAGGGGCGCGTGCAGATTTTCTCCCGTGCGCCGGTGGCGGGGTCGAGCCAGGCGTAGACGTAGACGGCGTGCGCCAAAATGGCTTTTTCCTGCTCGGTGCTGCCGAAATTGGGGAACGGCTCGTTCGCCTCGATGCGGATCGTCAGGAAGCGGCTGCCCTCACAGGCGATGATCTTCTCGTCGGCCAGCATCGGGATGGTCTGCACCGTGTCATTTTGCCAGTCCCAGCGGTAGAGGGTGCCGGGCTGATGACTGGCGGCGAGGGGGCAGCCGTACAGGGCGTACTCGTCGCACCATTGCAGCTGCATGTGGTGGGGCAGGGCATCGGGCACCGCGGCCACGGGCGTTTTGCCGGCGGCGGGGTCGATGCGGTAAATCTGCGTTGGGGCGACGTTTGTCAGCTCACCTGGATAGGTGTAGACCGTGCCGTCCACGGCCATGACGCCGACGCAGAGGTCGCTGGCCAGGTAGGCCGGGCAAGCGTCGGAGTCGTGGGTGCAGCCGGGAATATCGCAGTAGACGGACTGGGTCAGGGCCGCGTAGTCGGTTTTGAGGACGAGGGCCTCGGGGGTCATATTGCTGGCGTCCCGCAGCTCATAGAGCGCGTCGCCGGTGTTCCAGACGGGGCCGCTGTTTTGGTTCTGAGGGAGGGTGAGAAGATGGCCGACGGGGAATTTGGGGGTAAGCGGCGGGGCGGAGGTTTCGGCGGCGGGCTGTGATGGGGAGGACGCTGCGGCGTCAGGTTGTGCCGGGGAGGACGCTGCGGCGGAGGGGGAGGTTGTGGCGTCGGTGGGTTGTGCCGGTACGGCGGACGCGCAGGCGGTGAGCAGGAGGGCAGCGGTCAGGATGAGCGGAAGTGTGCGGTTCATGTGTGGGAGCCTCCTTTTTAAGTAGTGTAGAGATGGGTGGGATTATTATCCGGTAGGGGCCGGGCATGCCCGGCCCGCAGGTTTGTGCAAGCTGCCCGTTCACGTTTTACAGCACCCCTTTTCAAATTGCATTGTAGGGAGGGGTCTTGACCCCTCCGCGGCGGCCAGAGGGCTGGCCGCCCTACAAGCGCCCGCAAAAGGAATGCGCAGGGGAGGGATTTATCCCTCCCGGGACGTGTGCGGCAGCCGTGGGGCGTCGAGGACGCCGCCCCCTACCCATTCATTTTCCCAATAAACGGAGGCAAACTTATGTCCGAAACTCTAGGCTACATCCATTCTGTTGAAACCTTCGGCTTGGTCGACGGGCCGGGTGTGCGGTATATCATCTTTTTGCAGGGCTGCGCCATGCGCTGCCAATACTGCCATAACCCCGAGACCTGGGCGTTTACGAAGGACACCGCCAGCACCCCGCAGGAGGCATTTACTGCCGCCTACCGCTACCGCAACTACTGGCGCGGCAACGGCGGGCTGACCATCAGCGGCGGCGAACCGCTTTTGCAGCTGGACTTTGTCAGCGAGGTGTTCCGTCTGGCCCGCGCCAAAAAGGTGCAGACCGCGCTGGACACCAGCGCCCAGCCCTTTGCGCCCGACAACGCCGAATGGATGGCCCGCTTTGACCGTCTGCTGGAAAACACCGACCTCGTCATTTTGGATTTAAAGGAAATTGACGACGAGAAGCACAAAAAACTGACCGGCCACAGCAACAAAAACATTCTGGCCATGGCACAGTATGTGGCGGCCAGGGGCGTGGACCTCTGGGTCCGCCATGTGCTGGTCCCCGGCCTGACCGATGATGCCGACGGCCTGCGGCAGCTGGATGCCTTTATTAAAACGCTGCCCACCGTGCGCCGCGTAGAAATTCTGCCCTACCACACGCTGGGACTGTTCAAGTGGCAGAACCTCGGTATCCCGTACCCGCTGGACGGCGTGCGCGTACCCACGGCGGAGGAGGTCGAAACCGCGGAGCAGCTTTTGCATGTGCGCGATTATCCCGATGCACCCAAGGGCGGCACCACAAAGTAATTTCTACAAAAATACTGGGGATTATTTTGGGAAAATGCTTGACATCACTGCTGCAATATGGTAAAGTATATGCGTGGTTAGCGTCTACTAACCATAACCAACCTCGAACCGTCAACCGGCTGTTTGCCTCTCCGGTGCGGTTCCTGCCAATAACAGGCTGCGCCTCCGTTTTGGCGTTTTGCTCTGCGCCTTTTTAGCGGTCTGCTTATTGCGTTTTGCCCCCCATCGTTCTCTGCTCCGGACGATGGGGGATTTTTTTGTGCGAAGCGCAAAAAAATTGCAGCATCACGGCCACGGGAAACCGCTGCCGCCCCTTTTGCGGTTTGTATGTAGGGCGGCGAACCGCGAACGTACATCCCGCAAACCCATCTTTCAACAACAACCGCCGCCCGCCGTGGAAAACTTCCCCGGCGGGCGGCGGTTTATTGTGCGTAAATAGAGCTTATTTGCTGATCCTGTCGATCACGGCCAACTCGTCGGGAGTGAACGTCGTGTGCTCCACGGCCTTGATGTTGTCCAGAATCTGCTGCGTTTTGGAGGCACCGATCAGAACCGTTGTGACCTCGTCGTGGTGCAGCAGCCAGGCAAGGGCCATCTCGGCCAGGGTCTGACCGCGCTGCCGGGCAAGGTCATTCAGGGCGCTGATCTGCGCAAGGCGCTCCGGCGTGATGTCCTTCTCCTTCAAGAACCGCCCGTCGGTGTGGACGCGGCTGTCGGCGGGGATGCCGTGCAGATAGCGGTCCGTCAAAAGCCCCTGCGCCAGCGGGCTGAAGGTGATGATGCCCTTGTGCAGCTTCGCGGCGGTATCCTTTAACCCGTTGTGCTCAATCGTGCGGTCAAAGATCGAATACCGGTTCTGGTTGATGACGAACGGTACATGCAGCTCGTCCAGAATGGCCGCGGCCTTTTCCAGCGTCGGGCCGTCGTAGTTGGACAGACCGGCGTACAGCGCCTTGCCGCTGCGCACGGCCTGCGCCAGTGCGCCCATCGTCTCCTCCAGCGGGGTGTTGGGGTCCATGCGGTGGTGGTAGAAAATATCCACATAGTCCAGCCCCATGCGCTGCAGGCTCCGGTCCCAGGCTGGCCAGCAGATACTTGCGGCTGCCCCAGTCGCCGTAGGGGCCGTCCCACATCAGGTAACCGGCCTTGGTGGAGATGATCAGCTCGTCGCGGTAGACGCCGAGGTCGTCCCGCAGAATTTTACCAAAATTCCGCTCGGCAGCGCCCGGCTCGGGGCCGTAGTTGTTGGCAAGGTCAAAGTGGGTGATGCCGTGGTCAAACGCCGTGCGGCAGAGCGCGCGCATATTCTCATACGGGGCGGTGTCACCGAAATTATGCCACAGTCCCAGCGAGACAGCGGGCAGCATAAGGCCGCTGGCCCCGCAGCGGCGGTAGGGGATGACCTGATAGCGGTTTTGTGCGGCTTGGTACATGGGGAAACCCTCCTTTGCTTTTCTTTCATTATAATATCCGCGGCGGGTGCAGACAATGTGAAAGCTGCACAAAAAGCAACATCAAAATTCGACACTTGACATAAATCCGATTTCGGACTATACTGGAATCCGAAATCGGATTTTAAAGAGGAAAGAGAATGGATGAAAAGGAATCCCAGGCCCGCGCCCTGCTGGACAAAACGAACCGCCAGTTCAATGAGTGCAACGCCCTGTACCACGCGGCGGCGCAGCGGTGCGGCCTGTCGGACGCAGCGTTCTGGACGCTGTATGCGCTGGTGACGTCGTGCGAGCCGCTGACCCAGAACCGCATTGCGGCGGACTGGGGCATCCCCAAGCAGACGCTGAACTCCGCCGTGGCGGCCATGGTCAAAAAGGGCCTGCTGGCGCTTTGCCCGGGAAAAGGAGCCCACAGCGGAAAGATCGTGACCCTGACCGCCGAGGGCCGTGCGCTGGCCGAGCGCACCGTCGTGCCGGTCATCGCTGCCGAGGAAAAGGCCATCCGCGCCTTTGGCCTTGCAAGCGCCGAGGAAATGCACCGTCTGGCGCAGCGGCATCTGGAATGCCTGCAGCGGGAGTTTGAAAAAATTGCGCGGTAGGGGCCGGGCATGCCCGGCCCGCAGCATAACGGAAACAGAGAGGTAAAGGCAAGGTGCAGGGCCGGACATGTCCGGCCCCTACGCGCGTGCCTGCCGCAAAAACAGGAGCATTTATGTCAAAATCAAACCAGATCCAGCTGTCCGACCACTTTACCACGGGACGGCTGCTGAAATTCACGGCGTCGCCCATTATCATGATGATCTTCACGTCGATCTACACGATTGTGGACGGCTTCTTTGTCTCGAACTGCGCGGGCAAAACGGCGTTCACGGCGCTGAACCTCATTTACCCCTATATCCAGATGCTGGGCTGCCTCGGCTTTATGATCGGCACGGGCGGCAGTGCGCTGGTCGCCATGACGCTGGGCATGGGCGATGAGAAGCGCGCGAACCAGCTGTTCAGTATGCTGGCCGTTGCGACTGTGGGCATCGGCGCGATTTTCAGCGTCATCGGCCTGGCATTGCTGCGGCCCGTGGCGCTGCTGCTGGGCGCAACGCCCGAGCTGCTGCCCAGCTGTCTGCTGTATGGCCGCATTTTGCTGACATTCCAAACGGCGTTCATGCTGCAATACCTGTTCCAGAGCTTCTTTATTGCCGCGGAAAAGCCCAAGCTGGGCCTGTTCTTCACGGTGGCGGCGGGCGTGACCAACGTGGTGCTGGACTCCGTGCTCGTCGGCGTGGCGGGTCTTGGGTTGGCCGGTGCGGCGTCGGCGACGGTCATCAGCCAGATGGTCGGCGGTGTGGCGCCCGTTTTCTACTTTGCTAAGCGCCGTCCCGGCTGCCGCCTGTATTTCACAAAGCCGCTGTTCAGCCTGCGGGAGCTGTTCAAAGCCTGCACCAACGGCATCAGCGAGCTGATGACGAATATCTCGATGTCGCTGGTCGGTGCGCTGTACAACATGCAGCTGCTCAAGCTGTTCGGCGCGGACGGCGTTGCGGCCTACGGCGTGCTTATGTATGTGGGCTTTGTGTTCGCGGCGGTGTTCATCGGCTATTCTCAGGGCACAGCGCCCATTGTCAGCTACCACTTTGGCGCGGACAATAAGGACGAACTGAAAAACCTGCTGCGCAAAAGTGCGGGCATCATTGCGGTGGCCGGTGTGGCGATGCTGACTTCCAGTGAGCTGCTGGCCGAGCCGCTGGCCAAAATCTTCGTCGGCTACGATGCGGGGCTGCTGGCGCTGACGACCCACGGCATGAAGCTGTACTGCATCAGTTTTATCCTGTCAGGCTTCAACATCTTCGGCTCGGCGTTCTTCACGGCACTGAACAACGGCACAGTGTCAGCGGCTATCTCCTTCCTGCGCACGCTGCTGTTCCAGGTCGTGTCCATCCTGACCCTGCCGCTTATCATCGGCGTGGACGGCATCTGGCTTGCGGTAGTTGCCGCCGAGGCCATGGCGCTGGTATGCACCGGAGGGTTTGTTGTGAGGGGGAGAAAGAGGTATGGGTATCTGTAAATAAAAAAGAGGGCGCGAAAGCGTCCTCTCAGACTGTCGAAAAAGGTGTGCTCACCCCTTGGCCCCCTCTGCGAGGGGGCTCCGCCCGCAGGCGGTGGGGGAGAGAACTGTACGGCTGCCCGAAATATTTCGGGCTATGGCAAGGTTCTCTCCCTCCGCCCCTTCGGGGCACCTCCCTCGCAGAGGGAGGTTTTTCGACACGCTGAGAGGGCGCGAAAGCGTCCTCTTTTTTGCGTCTCTAAGGCTTCCCCCTCGGGGGAAGGCAACCTTGCTTATTCCTCATCCTCCAAAATCTCCTGCGCGACTTCGCCGCGGCTCATGCGGGTGTCCATGGCGCGCTTTTCGATCAGGCGGTGGGCGTCGGTCTCGGTGTAGCCTTTTTTCTCAATCAAATAGCACTTTGCGCGGTCCACCAGCCGCAGCTGGGCGATTTTGTCCAGCAGCTTTGCGTTCTCGGTCCGCAGCACGGCCAGGCGCTTGTAGCTGCTGGCCGCGATCTGCACGGCCTGCCGGAACTGTGCGCCGGTGAACGGCTTGGCCAGCACAAGCACGCCGAAATCCTGCAGTTTATCCGCGATCTGCTCCGCGGTGCCGGTCTTGGCCAGAAGGATGACGCCTGCGTCGGTCTTTTCCACGGCGTCGGTGCCCAGCTCGTGGCCGAACTCATCGGGCAGGGGTGTGTTGATGATGACGACCTCAAAGTCGTTGGTATCCATGCGGCGGCGCGCTTCGCCGCCGCTGGCGACAATCGTGGGGCGGGTATAGCCCAGCTCTCCGATATGCCGCGCCAGATATTCATTGGCGTTATTCCCCGCTGAAACGATCAGGGCTTTTGCCATAGGCTGCCCTCCCTTCCTGATAATTTACGATGAAGCTTTCGGACAGGCCGCCCTACGTACTCCCGTAAAATCAAATGATCAGGAAGCTGTGCGCTCTTTCCCAGCTCTCGGTGTCGGGGGCACCCTCGGCGTCGTGGCAGAGCTGGGTCTGGTACTCAAAGTACTTGTTCATCAGGGCAACGGGCAGCTCACGGCTGATAAACTCACTCTGCCCGGCCACGGTAATGGCCTCGCGCAGGGTGCGGGGCAGGCTGTCCAGACCCGCCGCGGCGCTGGGATGGAACAGGTTGCGGTTCACGGCCTCGGGCAGGGGCAGGCTGTGCTCGATGCCGTCGAGACCGGCGGCCAGGATCAGGCCGATGACCAGATACGGGTTGCCCGCGGGGTCGGGCCCGCGCAGCTCAACGCGGCAGTACTCGCCGTGGGCGCTGGGCAGACGCACGAGCTGGCTGCGGTTCTGGCGGCTCCAGCTCACGTACAGCGGGGCCTCGTTTGCGCCCAGGCGCGCGTAGGAGTTGGGCACAGGGTTGCAGAACGCCGTCAGCTCCCGCGCGTGGGCCAGGATGCCCGCCACAAAATGTCCGGCCTCGCTGTCGGGCGTAAAGGCGCCGTCAAACAGGTTCTTGCCGTCCCGCAGCAGCGAGACATTGACATGCAGACCGCTGCCCGGCTGGTTGGCCAAAGGCTTGGGCATAAAGCTGGCAAACAGACCGTTGCGGGCCGCAATGGCCTTGACGGTGCTCTTGAAGGTGTTCAGATTGTCGGCGGATTTCAGCGCCGTCGTGTAGCGGAAGCAGACCTCGTTCTGGCCGTGGCCGCTTTCGTGGTGGCTGTGCTCGGGGTGCAGGCCCATTTCCTCAATGGCAAAGCAGATTTCCCGGCGGATGTTCTCGCCCTTGTCCAGCGGCGGGATGTCAAAATAGCCGCCTATGTCCAGCGGAATGCGGGTCGGGCTGCCGTGCTCGTCGGTCTCGAACAGGTAGAACTCGCACTCGCAGCCGACGTTGCAGACAAGGCCCATGGCGCGGGCACGCTTGATGACGGATTGCAGGTAGCCGCGGCAGTTGCCCTCAAACGGCTTGCCGTTGGGCAGGGTGATGTCGCAGTACATGCGGATGACGCGGCCCTCGGTGGGGCGCCACGGCAGCACGGTGGCGGTGTCCGGGTCCGGCCAGAGCACAAGGTCGCTCTCCTCGACGTTCATAAACCCGGCGATGGACGACCCGTCGAAGCTGACACCCTCGGCAAAGGCGCGGGGCAGCTCACTGGCAAAAAGCGAAACGTTTTTCTGGTTGCCGAAAATATCGCAGAATGTCAATTTTGCGAACTTAACATCGTTGTCCTCAACAAAATTGAGAATGTCCTGTGCGGTGCGTTTCATAGGAACCTCCTGTAAAAGCCTTCCCCTGCGGGGGAAGCCGCAGATACTCGAAAGGCCCACCTTGAGCGGGCGGGCCTTTCGAGCTGGTGTAAGAAATAGGAAAAGGAGAATGGCGATTGTAAAAGGGTGTAACCTTACACCCGGCTGCGTCTTCACTGTGCGGAGCGGGGGCGCGGCCAATAAGGAAAATGGCGTGGTGTGGGCGGGCTGTTGCTTGCGGGGAAACAACCCATCCCGTAGGGGCGCATTCTATATGCGCCCGTCAACCGGCAGCTCCTTGCGGGCGGATACGGGAGCCGCCCCTACAAAAAGCGCGGGAGAAAATCACTCGGTATAGAACAGCATACGGCTGTAGCAGGGCAGGGGCCAGTAATCCTCATCGACGATGCTCTCGGCCTCGTCGGCGGCGGCACGCAGGGCATCCATCGCGGGGATGACCTCGTCGTGGAAGGCGTGTGCCTTGGCGGCCTCGTCGTCCATGGCGCTGACCTTGTCGGTAGCGGCCTGCAGGGCGTCGGTGGCGTCGGACATCTCGTCGGTGTACTTGCTCAGGGCGGTCAGGACCTTCGTCTCGGCCTTGGTGGAGATGCCCTCCACAGCGGCGGTCTTGGCGGCGGCTGCGCTGGCGACCTCGCCCATGTAGGCGGTGGCGGCGGGAATCAGCTGCTTGTTGGCGATCTTGAGCATCGTGCGGGCCTCGATGTTGAGGATCTTGGAGTAGTGCTCCATCTCGACCTCGTAGCGGCTCAGCATCTCGGTTTTGGTCAGGACGCCGAACTCCTCCATCAGGGCAATGTTCTTCTCGTCCTTCAGCGCGATCATCGCGTCGGGGGTGCACTTGCGGTTCGGCAGGCCGCGGCGCTCGGCCTCGACCTCCCATGCCTCGCTGTAGCCGTTGCCGTTGAAGATCACGCGGCGGTGCTCGTTCAGCGTCTTTTTGACCCAGGCGGCAGCCGCGCACTCAAAGTCGGCGGCGCCGGAGGTCTCGGCCACGAACTCCTTCAGGCTCTTGGCGACGGCGGCGTTCAGGATCGTGTTCGCGTCGGACAGGTTCTCGGCGGAGCCGGGCATACGGAACTCAAACTTGTTGCCGGTGAAGGCGAACGGAGAGGTACGGTTGCGGTCCGTGGTGTCCTTGCTGAACTTGGGCAGGACATCAACGCCCAGGTCCATCTTCATCTTGACGGGGCCGGCATAGGGGGAATCGGTGCAGATGGCATCGATAACGGCCTCCAGCTCCTCACCGACGAAGATGGAAATGATGGCCGGGGGTGCCTCGTTGGCGCCCAGACGGTGATCGTTGCCCGGGGTGGCGACGGAGGTGCGCAGCAGGTCGGCGTAATCGTCAACGGCCTCGATGACTGCGGACAGGAACACCATGAACTGCAGGTTTTCCATCGGGGTGTCGCCGGGGTCCAGCAGGTTCTCGTGCTTGGTGCCGAGGGACCAGTTGTTGTGCTTGCCGCTGCCGTTGACGCCCTCGAACGGCTTCTCATGCTGCAGGCAGACCAGACCGTGCTTGTCGGCGATCTTCCTCATCATCTCCATCGTCAGCAGGTTGTGGTCGATGGCGACGTTGGTGGTGTCGTAGATGGGGGCCAGCTCATGCTGGCAGGGGGCGACCTCGTTGTGCTTGGTCTTGGCGGGAATGCCCAGCTTCCACAGCTCCTCGTCCAGCTCCTTCATAAAGCCGGAGACGATGGGGCGGATCGTGCCGAAGTAGTGCTCCTCCAGCTCCTGGCCCTTGGACGGGGCGGAGCCGAACAGCGTGCGGCCGCACAGCACCAGGTCCAGGCGCTTCTGGTAGTCCTCCTTCTTAATCAGGAAGTACTCCTGCTCGGGGCCGACGGTGGTCACGACGCGGTCCACATCCTTGCCGAACAGCTTCAGCACCTTGCAGGCCTGGTCGGAGATGGCCTGCATCGAGCGCAGCAGCGGGGTCTTTTTGTCCAGTGCCTCGCCGGTGTAGGAGCAGAACGCAGTGGGGATGCACAGCGTATCGTCCTTCACGAAAGCGTAGCTGGTGGGGTCCCAGGCGGTGTAGCCGCGGGCCTCGAAGGTGGCGCGCAGACCGCCCGAGGGGAAGCTCGACGCATCGGGCTCGCCCTGAATGAGCTCCTTACCGGAAAAGCTCTGGATAGCACGGCCATCGGGCGTCGGGTCGAGGAAGGCGTCATGTTTCTCGGACGTGATGCCGGTGAGGGGCTGGAACCAGTGCGTGTAGTGCGTGGCCCCCTTTTCAATCGCCCATTCCTTCATGGCATGGGCAACAACGTTCGCAACCTCGAGATTGAGCGGCTCGCCGTCCTTGATGGTCCTCATGAGCTGCTTGTACGTTGCGGAAGGCAGACGCTCCTGCATGGTGTGCTCGTTGAACACCATCGATCCGTAGATTTCTGAAACGTGTGACATATACCGCGCTCCTTCACTGGTCGTCTCAAACGCCGATTAGGCGGTCACAACCGCAGTTTACTTTAGGGGTGCCATAGCAGCTTTTGGCTGATGGCCGCTTGCTCGACACGATAACACGAAGTTCCGCGCGACGCCCCCTTAACCAACGCTTATCAAACTAACGGCGAATTGTTTCGGACAGTTTACAGGGCAAAGAACACTTTGTTGCAACGAGAGCGTCAAAGGCAGGGGAAGATGCGGCAC
>OIBN01000828.1_pt1 | contig 12509 bp, 9 predicted proteins | sample 1581031 | NCBI WGS metagenome assembly OIBN01 (sample SAMEA3882531, study PRJEB24775) | human gut metagenome | biome: human-associated habitat; feature: intestine environment; material: feces | place: Netherlands | collected 2009/2010
CGCAAGCGCCACCTCCCCCGTATCGGGGGAGTCTGTCTCGCAGAGGGAGGCAAGAGCTTTTCACTCCGCCCACATCAGATGCCGCTCCGCGACGACCTGGGCGTCCAGTGTGCGCGGACCTGCCGTAAAGCGCACGGTCACGCGGCGGCCCGCAACGCTTTCCACGGTGCCGGGGCCAAAGACGGCATGCCGCACATGGGCACCGACGGCGGTGATGCTGTCCACATCCACAGGCGGCAGCGGGGCGCGCACCGCGGGCGGGGGTGTGCGGCGGCCCGCGGGCTCGGCGTCGCGGCTTTTGCGGTGGCCGGGCAGACCGGACAGCACCTCATCCACAAAGGTCGAGCGCTCCGCCGCGCAGTCAAACAGCACCAACTGCTGCCGCGCGCGGGTCATGGCCACGTAAAACAGCCGCCGGTCCTCCTCATACTGCTGCGTCTCGCCGGGCGTGCGGCAGCACAGCTCCGGCTTGGCGGGCAGAATGCCGTCCAGCACATCCAACAAAATGACCCGGTCATATTCCAGCCCCTTGGCCGAATGGATCGTCGAAAGCAAAAACCTGCACCCGGGCGGGTTCTCATGGTTTTGTATGATGCTGCGCAGCTTTTCCAGCCGCCGCAGCAGGTGCCGCGGCGTCGGCTCCTGTGCGCCGAGCATTTCCAGCACGGCCAGCTTCGTGCGGTCCATGCCGTTTTTGTCCAGATATTTGCCGTAGCCCAGCTGGTCGGCCAGGAACCGCACCGCATCGTCCGCGGCCATTTTGGGCAGACGCGCCAGACCGTCCGCCACGTCAGCCATGGCGGCGCGGGTGCGCGGACGGATGCTGTCCTCATTCAGCAGGGCCGTCCAGCAGCCCTGCCCGTACTGCCGCGCCTGATTGCAGGCAAACAGCGCCTGTGCGCGGGTGACGGGTACGCCGAATTTGTAGTAGCAGCGCAGAAAAGTTTCTCCATCCGCGGGGTGTGCGGCCAGCGTGAAAATATCGGTCACATCGCGGACGATCTTGTTGGTAAAAAAAGTCTGGTCCACTGCCTTGCAGGCGTAGGGGATGCCCCGCCGCTCGCACAGGTCGATGATGGGCAGTGCGCTCTCGTGGTTGCGGAACAGCACCGCCGTCCCGGTATCGCAGTGCTGCGCCGTCTCAAACAAGAACGGCAGCTGGTCGGCGCGGCGCGGCACGGTGACGATCTGCAGCGGTGCGCCGGGGCCCTGCGTCGGTGCGATGGTCTTGGGGCGGCGATAGCGGTTGCGCGCCACAAAGCGGTTGGCAGCCTCCAGAATCGGCTCTGTGGAGCGGTAGTTCTGCTCCATCAGCAAAATCTGTGCGCCGGGATAGGTCTTTTCAAAGTCCATCAGCGCCTGGGGGTAGGCGGCGCGGAAGCCGTAAATGCTCTGGTCCTCGTCGCCGACCATAAAGATATTGCCGCTTTCCTGCGCCAGCACGCGGATAATTTCATGCTGTACCTTGGACGTATCCTGCGACTCATCGACGCAGAAATACTTGTACCGTTTGCGGAACGCCGCCGCAACCGCGGGCGCACCGCGCAGGATTTGCAGCGCAAAGCAGAGCTGGTCGTCGTAGTCCATTTTGTGCGCGGCCTTCAGCGCCTTCTGGTAGCCGCGGTACAGGTCAGGCAGATTCTCAATATCGGTTTCCAGCTCGTCCAATTCCGCGTCGGTCAAGCACATATTTTTAATGTAGGTGATGGCCGTGCGCAGATCCTTGACCGTGCTCTCGGCGGGGTACTCGTGGTTTGTGTCCTGCCATAGCCGCATGAGCAGCGGCGTGGTCTCGCTCTCATTGCGGATGAGCTCCGGCGGGGTACGGCCATACATGCGGCTGTACAGCGCGATGATGCGCGCCGCCACACCGTTGATGGTGCGGAACTCCAGCCGTGCGGCCAATTCGCCGCCGAACCGCGCCGCGAACCGGGCGCGCATCTCCTGCGTGGCGGCGACGGTGTAGGTCATTGTCAGGATGGCTTCCGGCGCAATGCCGCAGACCTCGGTCATATAGCCCAGCCGGGTGATGAGCACGGTGGTTTTGCCGCTACCTGGCACCGCCAGCAGCAGCACCGGGCCGTTGACCGCCTCCACCGCCGCGCGCTGCTGGTCGTTCAGGGCCGCCAGATGGGCCGTTTCAAATATAGCCTTGTCCATGGCAGCTCCTTTCGTGCAGTATAAATTGCCGCGCAGTAGGGGCCGCACATGTGCGGCCCGCAGCTTCACGGGGGACGCCTGCTTATGGGCAGGCCGCGGGCCGGGCATGCCCGGCCCCTACAGTGTTTCCCTATTGTACCATACATCCCGCACAAAAGCAAAGCTCCCCGCCGGATCAGCGGGGAGCAGAGCTGTTACACGCGGTTCAGCGCCTCGACGGTGTAGCCGCCGACGCCGCCGATGCCGAACACCGTCGCCCGGGCGTTGAACAGCCGGTCCATGCTCTCCTTGTCGAGCAGTAATTGCGTGCGTGAAAATTGGTTTAACATGTATCGTTCCTCTCTCGCCCGTAAACGAGTTCTATGGGCAAAGCCGCGGGCCGGGCATGCCCGGCCCCTACTTCTCTATATCCCCACTATGCAGATGTGATTATAAATGTCAACCTTGCAAAGTGTAAAAACCTGCAGCGTTTCAGCCCGCGTATTTTGTCACCCCCAAGTCTTGGATAAACGCGCACACTGTGGTACAATATGTAAGAAAGAGCAAACTTCCCATAACCAAAGGACGTCACCATGAAACAAGGCAATTTGAATATACGCTGCACCGAAGATTACGCGGTGCTGTACTGGGATAAACCCGCCGCCGCGCCCAGCGGGGCGGAATACACGGTCTCCCTGAACGGTGAGGCCGTTGGCCGCACAGACCGCACCCATTTTACAATAGAGGGGCTGAGCTACGGCAGTGCCTTCCGGGTGGACGTGGTCAGCGGCAGCTACTGCATCGGCTCGGCCACGCTGCAGTTCGGCAGGGAAAAACGCCGCATCGACATTACCGCCGCGCCCTACTTCTGCAAGGGCGACGGCCACATCCTGAACACCGACAATTTACAGCGGGCCATCAACGACTGCGGCGCGGACGATATTCTGTACGTGCCGGCGGGCGATTTCCTGACCGGCGCGCTGCGGCTGCACAGTGATCTGGAAATTTATCTGGCCAAGGGCGCGGTCCTGCAGGGCACAACGAACATTCACGACTATTCGCCCCGCATCCCCAGCCGGTTTGAGGGCACCGAGATGCGCTGCTACTCAAGCCTTTTGAACGCGGGCGACATGAACCACAAGACCGGTCCGAACTGCCGCAATATCATCATCCGCGGCAGGGGCACGATCTGCGGCGGCGGGCAGGAACTGGCCCGCAAGATCATTGAGGACGAGCGCGCCCGCATCAAGAGTTTTCTAGACGACAATCGGGAGCTCGTCGAAAGCTGCGAGAACAGCGACACGATCCCGGGCCGCGTCCGCCCGCGGCTTATCAATTTAAGCAACTGTGAGAACGTCTGGATCAGCGGTATCACGCTGAAAAACGGCCCGTCCTGGAACGTCCACATGATCTACTGCGACGACATCCAGACCGACCACTGCACCTTTGTGTCCGAGGGCGTCTGGAACGGCGACGGCTGGGACCCGGACTCCTCGACGAACTGCACCTTATTTGCGTCGGAGTTCTCCACGGGGGACGACGCTGTCGCCATCAAGAGCGGCAAAAACCCCGAGGGCAACGAAATCAACCGTCCCTGCGCGCATATCCGGGTGTTTGACTGCCGCAGCGACTGCGGCCACGGCATCTGCATCGGCAGCGAGATGAGCGGCGGCGTGGAGGACGTGCAGATCTGGGACTGTGATCTGGCAAACTCGCTGTCCGGCATCGAGATCAAGGCCACGCCCAAGCGCGGCGGCTATGTGCGCGGCGTGACCGTGCGGGACTGCATCACGCCCCGCGTCATGCTGCACAGCGTACCGTACAATGACGACGGTGTGCCCGCCGGTGCCCCGCCGAAGCTCGAGCACTGCTTCTTTGAGCGGCTGACCCTGACCGCCGAGGTGCTGGACCATGACCGCAGCCGACACGATGCCGCCCCGATCGAGATCGCGGGCTTTGACAAGCCGGGCTATGAGGTCGAGGACATTGTCTTTAAGGATATTACCATCACCAAGCCGTCCGTCGTCCTGCCGCTGGGGCTGTGCAAGGGTGTGACGCTAAGCAATCTTGCGTGCGTGAAGGAATAAGCCTAAGGCCTCCCTTTGACAAGGGAGGCCTTTCTCCCCACTTTATGAACAAATCTTAAAACTTCCTTACACCCTCTTGCACCGCGGTGCAGGAGGGTGTATTATTATCATGTTTTAATAATTAACACAAGCCAACTATTAACAGGAGGTGTTCACCGATGGGCACTGAAACCCCTTATCTGAGCGGGGTGTTCCGCTTTGTGGCGCGGCTGCACACACTGTCCAGGCGCGGGATGCGCATGGCACTGGCCGGGCAGCCCAAATGCCGCTATGGCATGCTGCAAAGTCTGTACAATCTCATTGAGCAGCACGGCTGCGACGGCGCGATCTATGTCTCGGACATTGCGCGGCAGATGCACCAGCCTATGCCGGCGATTTCCCGCGGGCTGCGTCAGATGGAGCAGGACGGCCACATCGTCCGCGAGACCGACCCAAAGGACCGCCGCAAGACGCTGGTGCGCATCACCCCGGCAGGGGAGCGCGCCCGCAAAACCAATGAGCAGGCCATGAACGACTACTTTGCCCGCATCATGGCGCGGCTGACCCCGGAGCAGCTGGCGCAGGCCAACGCCGTAAAGGACGCTCTGCTCGCCGCCATCGAGGCCGAGAACGCCGCTATGAAAACCGATTTGAAAGGAGAACCCCCGCATGACGAAAATTTTTAAGCAGCTGGGGCGGCACTGGGCGGCCTGCCTGGCCGTCGTTGCGCTGCTCATCGTGCAGGCATACTGCGATTTAAGCCTGCCCGACTACACAAGCAAAATTGTGGACACCGGCATCCAGCAGGGCGGCATTGAAAGCCCCGTGCCCGACACCGTCCGCAGCACAACGCTGCAGGCGCTCGAGCTGCTCATGTCCGAGGACGACGCCGCACTGGCGGACGAAGCCTACTCCGCCCCCGACGCGGACGGTATGCGCACACTGAATCCGGACGCGGACACCGCCGCGCTGGAAAATGCGTTCACAACGCCGGACGTTGTGCTGTACATGGCCGCGGCAAAGAATGCCGCCACTGCCGCCGGTACCACCGACACCGTGGCCCCCACGGCCTATGACCTCGACGCCGTCGCCACGCAGCTGGCCGCCGCGTCCCGGGCCCCCGGCGCACGGGAAATGCTGCAGAACCAGCTGACGGACGGTCTCGCCCAGCTGGACGAGACCGTCGCCGACAGCCTGTCCAGCCAGGCCATGCTGCTCGTCGCGCTGGAATATGACGCTCAGGGCATTGCCCATGACGTGCAAATGTCCTATCTGCTGCGCACGGGCGGCCAGATGCTGGCTTTAACGCTGCTCATGGTTGCCGTGGCCGTCGCCGTCGGCTTTATCGCGTCCCGCGTCTCCGCCGCCATTGGCCGTGACCTGCGCCGCGACGTGTTCAGGACCGTCGTCGGCTACTCCAACGCCGAAATCGAAAAATTTTCCACTGCTTCGCTGATTACCCGCACCACGAACGACATCCAGCAGGTGCAGTTCGTCTGCGTGATCCTGCTGCGCATGGTAGCCTACGCGCCCATTTTGGGCATTGGCGGCATCATGCACGTTGCCAGCGGCAACACGGGGCTGGAATGGATCATCTTTGTGGCCGTGGCCGCGCTGCTGGCGCTCATCGCCGTTTTGATGAACGTAGCCATGCCGAAATTCAAGCAGATGCAAGTCCTGGTGGACCGGCTGAACCTTGTCAGCCGCGAAATCCTGACCGGCATTATGCCCATCCGCGCGTTCAGCCGCGAGGAATTTGAGGAAAAGCGCTTTGACAGGGCCAACACCGACCTGATGAAGACCCAGCTGTTCACCAACCGCACGATGGTCGCCATGATGCCGTTTATGACGCTCATCATGAACGGCACGAGCCTGCTCATCGTCTGGTTCGGCGGCAAGGCGATGGATCTGGGCAACATGCAGGTGGGTGAGATGATCGCGTTCATCACCTACACGATGCAGATCGTCATGTCTTTCCTCATGCTCTCGATGGTCGCCGTCATGCTGCCCCGCGCCGGTGTGGCTGCGGACCGCATTGACGAGGTCATCAAGACCCCCTCGACCATCCATGACCCCGCTGCGCCCAAGGCACTGCCCGCGGACGGCACCCACGGCGTTGTGGCGTTCCATGACGTCAGCTTCCGCTATCCCGGCTCCGACGAGGACGCGCTCGAGCACATCAGCTTCACGGCCAGACCCGGCGAGACAACGGCCATCATAGGCTCCACGGGCTGCGGCAAATCTACGCTGCTCAACCTGATCCCGCGCTTTTACGATGTGACCGAGGGCAGCGTGACGATCGACGGCGTTGACGTGCGCGACATGACCCAGGCACAGCTGCACGACGAGCTGGGCTATGTACCGCAGAAGGGCGTGCTGTTCAGCGGCACGATCACATCCAACCTGAAGTTCGGCGGCGACCACATCACCGACGCCGACGCAGAGCAGGCCGCCGAGATCGCCCAGGCCACGGAGTTCATCTCCGCTAAGCCCGAGGGCTTCGACAGCCCGATTGCCCAGGGCGGCAGCAACGTCTCCGGCGGGCAGAAGCAGCGCCTTTCGATTGCCCGCGCCATTGCCAAACACCCGCAGATCTATCTGTTTGACGACAGCTTCTCGGCGCTGGACTACAAGACCGACGTGGCGCTGCGCCGTGCGCTGAAGGCTAAAACTGACAACGCCACGGTCATTATTGTGGCGCAGCGCATCTCCACCGTGCTGCACGCGAACCAGATCCTGGTGCTGGATGAGGGGCGCATCGTCGGCAAGGGCACCCATGCCCAGCTGATGGAAAGCTGCCCCGCGTATCAGGAAATTGCGCGCAGCCAGCTGAGCCAGAAGGAACTGAATTTGCAGAAGGAGGGTGAGTGATATGCCAAGACCTGGACGCATGACGACGGAGCGCGCCAAGGACTTCAAGGGCACGCTGCGCCAGCTGCTGGCCGCCATGAGCAAGTATAAGCTGTCGCTGGTCGTCGTCATTGTTTTCGCTGTTCTGTCAACCATTTTCAACATTGCAGGGCCGAAGATCCTGGCCAAGGCCACCACGGCGCTGGCCACCGGCTGGATCGCCAAGCTGCGCGGCGTGGGCGGCATCGACTTTGCCTACATCGGCAAGGTGCTGCTGTTTCTGCTGGGCATGTACCTGCTGTCTGCGGCGTTCAGCTTCATTCAGGGCTGGCTCATGTCCGGCCTGTCGCAGAAGGTCTGCTACGACTTCCGCGACCAGATCAGCAAAAAGATCAACCGCCTGCCGCTGGCCTACTTTGAAAAGCGCACCGTCGGCGAGGTGCTGTCCCGCATTACAAACGACGTGGATACGCTGGGCCAGAGCCTGAACCAGAGCGTGACCCAGCTGATCACCAGCGTTGCGACGATGGTCGGCGTGCTCATCATGATGCTGTCCATCAGCCCTAAAATGACGCTGATCGCCCTGCTGATCCTGCCGGTCTCGCTGGCGCTGGTGCTGGTGGTCGTCAAGTTCAGCCAGAAGTATTTCAAGGCGCAGCAGGCGACGCTGGGCGTTGTCAACGGTCAGGTCGAGGAGGTCTACTCCGGCCACAACGTCATCAAGGCGTTCAACCGCGAGGCCGCCGTGCTGGACGACTTCAACGCCGCGAACGATAAGCTGTACGAATCCGCGTGGAAATCGCAGTTTTTGTCCGGCCTGATGCAGCCCATCATGAACTTTGTGGGCAACCTGGGTTATGTGGCCGTCGCCATCGTCGGCAGCATTTTTGCCGCTGCGGGCGCCATCACCATCGGCGATATTCAGGCGTTCATCCAGTACGTCAAGAACTTCACCCAGCCCATCCAGCAGCTGGCGCAGGTGTCCAACATGCTGCAAAGCATGACCGCCGCCGCCGAGCGCGTCTTTGAATTTTTGAACGAGCCCGAGGAGGACCAGTTGGCCGACCCCGCCCGCCGCGCCGACCCCGCCTGCATCGACGGCCAGGTCACGTTTGACCATGTAAAGTTCGGCTACACGCCGGAAAAGACCGTCATCCACAATTTCAGCTGCAATGTCAAGCCCGGCCAGAAGGTCGCCATCGTCGGCCCCACCGGCGCGGGCAAGACCACAATGGTCAAGCTGCTCATGCGGTTCTATGATGTGGATTCCGGCGAAATTTTGCTGAACGGCCACAACGTTAGGGACTTTGACCGCAGCGACCTGCGCGAGGGCTTCGGCATGGTGCTGCAGGATACCTGGCTGTTCAAGGGCACGATCATGGAGAACATCCGCTATGGCCGTCTGGATGCCACGGACGAGGAGGTCATTGCCGCCGCGAAGGCTGCAAACGCCGACCACTTTATCCGCACGCTGCCCGGCGGCTACCAGATGGAGCTGAACGAGGACGCCTCCAACGTCAGCCAGGGCCAGAAGCAGCTTTTGACGATTGCCCGCACGATTTTGGCGGACAACCGCATCCTGATCCTCGATGAGGCGACATCGAGCGTTGACACCCGCACCGAGCAGCGCATCCAGACGGCTATGGACCGCCTGATGCAGGGCCGCACGAGCTTCATCATCGCGCACCGCCTGTCCACCATCCGCGATGCCGATTTGATCCTGGTCATGCGCGAGGGCGACATTGTCGAGCAGGGCACCCACGACGAGCTGATCGAAGCCGGCGGGTTCTATGCCGATTTGTACAACAGTCAGTTTGAGGATGTGACGGCGTAAGACCAAAACAAAAAAGTCGACAGTGTGCCAAATCCGTTGCACGCTGTCGATTCAGACCGTCAAAAGAATTGCATTCCCGACTTATTGCGTGTGTAGGGGCGACCATTGGTCGCCCACCAACTTACCGCAGCAACGCATTTTTCAGGATAGTTTCTTGCAAGGCAAACGGGCACGGGCGAGCAATGCTCGCCCCTACAAGAGTTTCTCGACAGTCTGAGCCACCCATTTATGAGCAGTATCCGCAGGGTCGCCCTCATCCGGCCCTGCGGGCCACCTTCCCCCGCGGGGGAAGGCTTTTCTTTTATTGACACCCCTGCTATAATAGTAACCAAAGGGGGCATTACCTGTGGATTATGCAAAACTTACGGCGCAGGCACGGCAGGCCACGGAAGAACTGCTGCAGGCTGCGCATCTCGAGACCGGGGATATTTTTGTGGTCGGCTGCTCCAGCAGCGAGATCATGGGCGGGCGCATCGGCAAGGATTCCAGCATGGAGGCTGCCGCTGCCGTGCTGGCGGGCGTGCTGCCGCCATTGCAGGAGCAGGGCGTCTATCTGGCCGCCCAGTGCTGTGAGCATCTGAACCGTTCTATCGTCATTGAGCGCGAGGCCGCGAAGGCCAACGGCTATCAGATCGTCTCGGCCATTCCGCAGCCCCACGCGGGCGGCAGCTGGGCCACGAACTGCTGGCAGCGCTTTAACGATCCCGTCCTTGTGGAGGAGGTCAGGGCCGCCGCGGGCATGGACATCGGCGGCACGCTGATCGGTATGCACCTGCGCCGCGTGGCTGTGCCGGTGCGCTTGTCGATGGACCACATCGGGCAGGCAATTCTGCTCTGCGCCCGCACCCGTCCGCCGTTCATCGGCGGTTCCCGCGCCGTTTACAGTCAGGAGGAAGTGCGATGATTCCCGAAGCCCAGAAGCAGCAGATGGACGAGGCCGTCGCGAAGATCCGTGAGACGATGGCCGCTGCCGCCAAGGCCGCAGGCCGCGACCCGGCAGAGGTGCGCCTTTGCGCCGCCTGCAAGACCCGCACGGTGGAGGAGGTGCGCTGCAGCGCCGACCTGCCCATTGACCTGTTCGGTGAAAACCATGTGCAGGAGCTGGTCGAAAAGACCGACGCGAACGCCTACAACGGCAAGCCCGGGCACTTCATCGGGCATTTACAGACGAACAAGGTCAACAAGGTCGTAGGCCGCGCCGCGCTGATCCAGAGCGTGGACAGCACGCGCCTGTTGGATAAAATCGATGCCGCCGCGGCCCGTCTGGGGCTGGTGCAGGACATTCTCGTCGAGATCAACATCGGCGAGGAGGCCAGCAAGAGCGGCGTGGACGCCGACAGCCTGTTCCCGCTTTTGGAGACTGCCGCCGCCAGGGAGCACATCCGTCTGCGCGGCCTGATGGCGATCCCGCCCGCCGACGCCGACGACACCGAGACCCGCCGCTTTTTTGCACAGATGCGGGAGCTTTTGGCCAGAGCCGACGCCCGGCACTATGACCGGGCACAGATGGACATTCTGTCCATGGGCATGAGCCACGACTACGCCGCCGCCATCGCCGAGGGCGCGACCATCGTCCGCGTCGGCACGGCGATTTACGGCGCACGGGATTACAGCAAAAAGGCATAATTTCAGGCTTCCCCCGCGGGGGAAGCTGTCCGCGAAGCGGACTGATGAGGGCAAAGCCTCCGCAGCCACCCGTTCACGGGATTTCGCCGCAGACTCGCCCCTCATCCGGCCCTTCGGGCCACCTTCCCCCTCGGGGGAAGGCTTTTTTTATTTTCTCCCTCTGTATTCCCGCGGCGTCATCCCGTACCGCTTTTTGAACAGACGGTTGAAGTAGGACAAATTCTCAAACCCGCATTGTTCCGCAATCGCCAGCACGGTGTCGCTGCCGCTGCGCAGGGCATCGGCGGCGGCGTTCAGGCGTTGCTCGTTCAGGTATTCGGTAAAGCCCTGGCCGGTCATTTTCTTGAACCAGCGCATAAAATGGCTGGGGCTGCATCCGCAGGCCGCCGCTGCGTCGGTCACATGCAGCGCCCCCGCGTAGCCCTCATTCACAAGCTGCACCACGGTTTTCAGCCGCCGGGTATCGGGGGTATCGGCAGGGGGCAGGTCTCCGGCGCGGCCCACCAGCGCCGCCAGAAACAGCAGCAGCTCGCCCTTTATACAGAGTTCATATCCCACGTCTTTGATCTTGTTGAATTCCTCCGCCGCGTGCAGGCACCGCACCGCCCAGTTGTAGCCCCAGTCTTCCGGGCCAAGGCGCATGGGCAGAGCCAGACGTCCGCTCTGCAGCGGCAGCAGGTACTTCTCGGCACAGATGTCACCGGCACCGCCCAGCAGCTCCAGCTCAAAGATGATGTTTTCATATTCCATTGCCTCGCCGGGCAGCTGGCGCAGGGCGTGCAGCACGCCGGGGGCAAACACGTAAATGTCGCCCGCCTGTGCCGTGTAGGTCGTCAGCCCGGCCTGCACGATGCCGCGACCTTTTTTGACAAAGACCAGCTCCATGCTGTCCTGCCAGTGCAGCGCCACCTGCGGGAAGTCCTTCGGGATCGTGCACGGGTAGATATTGAACGGGAACCACGCGGCCCCGTGTTGCTTTGCTTCGCGTAAACGCTCTTGTTTCGCCATATTTTCACCTCGCATGATAGTATTGTACCATAAGTTGCGGGTATTTTGCAAGTCAGATGCACGTTTTGTGTGGTATAACCAAGTTGTACCCAAGAAGCTCATACACAAATGGAGGCAACCTCTTATGAATATGACTGCTGCGATGGAAGCCAGAACCAACAAGCCCCTGACCGCCTGCACGGATCAGGAAATCTATCTGGCCCTGCTGGACATCGTCCGCGAACAGAGCGCCGCCCGCGTCCGTCCCGTCACGGGCCGCAAGCTCTACTATATCAGCGCCGAGTTTCTGATCGGCAAGCTGCTGTCCAACAACCTTATCAATTTAGGGCTGTACGACGACACCCGCGCCGCGCTGGCCGCTGCCGGGAAAAACCTGTCCGATATTGAGGAGGTCGAGCCGGAGCCAAGCCTTGGCAACGGCGGGCTGGGCCGTCTGGCCGCCTGTTTCCTTGACTCCCTCGCCACGCTGAACCTGCCCGGCGACGGTGTCGGCCTGCGGTATCACTTCGGCCTGTTCCACCAGTCCTTCAAGGACGGCGTCCAGAACGAGCTGCCCGACCCGTGGCTGACCGCCCACTCCTGGGCGGAAAAAACGGATACGGTCTATCCCGTCGAGCTGGCCGGCAAGACCTACAGCGCCCGTCTGTACAAGCTGGCCGTCACGGGCTACGAGGGCCGCACGAACACGCTGAATCTGTTCGATCTCGACACCATTGATGAGAGCATCGTCCACGACGGCATCACGTTCGACAAGACCGACATCGACAAAAACCTGACGCTTTTCCTGTATCCCGATGACTCCGACGAGGCCGGACGCCGTCTGCGCGTCTACCAGCAGTACCTGATGGTTTCCGCCGGGGCCCAGCTGATTCTGGCCGAGTGTGCCGCCCGCGGCTGTGATTACCACGATCTGGCCGACTACGCCGCCATTCAGATCAACGACACCCACCCCAGCATGGTTATCCCCGAGCTGATCCGCCTGCTGG
>OIBN01000838.1_pt1 | contig 12395 bp, 9 predicted proteins | sample 1581031 | NCBI WGS metagenome assembly OIBN01 (sample SAMEA3882531, study PRJEB24775) | human gut metagenome | biome: human-associated habitat; feature: intestine environment; material: feces | place: Netherlands | collected 2009/2010
TTAAATGGTCTCCGCTTTGCTCTGACCATCTTCAGCGGAATAATTATTTAAAATTGGCACCCCGGGAAAATCTGCGGATTTTCCCGGGGTGCTTTTTCACGGAAGGGGGTCGTAAAGAAAAACGACAGCTATAACAAAAAAGAGCGAAAGAGGCTGCTGCACAGGGGTTTGTGCAACAGCCTCTTATTATTTTACGTTATATTACGTTTTGTAAAAGCATTTTCAGCCGTTTTCCCCTGCATCCGGGTGGGCATCGGTGTCCAGCAGGGCTCGCTTTACCTTGAGCAGGTTCTGGGGGCTTACCGAGAAGCTGCGCAGACCGAGGTGCAGGTACTGCGCCGTGTTGGCGGGGTTGCCCACGGCAAGGCCGCAGATGGTCACCGGGACGTGGTGCGCGCTGGCGGCATCCATCACCATGGTGATCAACTTTTTCATGGCCGGGCTGGCGGGGCGGTAGTAGTGCTCCGCGCTGGCAAGCTCCCGGTCGGCGGCGTGGGTGTACTGGGTCAGGTCGTTGGTGCCGATGACCAGAAAATCACAGCCGTGGGCTACAAAGTCCTCCACGGTCAGGCAGGCGGCGGGGATGCTCAGCATCACGCCGAACTGGGTGTTCTCGTTAAAGGGCACACCCCGCTCCCGCAGGCTCTGGCGGCAGTGCTCCACAATGCTCATGGCGGCGTCCCAGTCCTCTACATCGGTCACCATGGGGAACATCACCCGCAGCGGCCCCCGGGCAGCGGCGCGTAGCAAGGCGCAGATCTGGGTCTGGAACTGCTGGGGCTGGCGCAGGCTGTTGCGGATGCCGCGCAGGCCAAGCTTGGAGGACTGCGGCCCCTGATTGGCATCGGCCACGGTGCGGTCGGAGCCAAAGTCGAAGGTGCGCACGGTCACCGGGCAGCCGTTTGCCGCTGCCAGACAGGAGCAGTAGAAGAAATACTGCTCCTGCTCGTCCAGAATGCGCCCGGGCAGCATCATGTAGCCGCTGCGCAGCAGCCCCACGCCCTTGGCACCGGACTGCATGGCGGTGTCGATATCCTCCGGGCCGAAGCAGTTTGCCAGCAGCTCAAAGGGTTCGCCGTCCCGCGTTTCATCCGGCAGGCTGTGCAGCTGCTTCATCTCCGCGTCCTCGCGCTGGAGCTGGCAGATGCTGGCCTCTGCCTGCTGGCGGGCGGAGGCGTCCGGGTCAAGGATGCAGTTGCCGTTGGTTGCGTCCAGAATGACGGTGCGGCCGTCGCAGTCGTCCAGAAAATCCTTGCCCACCTGCACGATGCCCGGGATGTTCATTGCCCGGGCAATGATGGCGGCATGGCTCTGGCCGCTGCCCTCGGCGGTGATGACGCCCAAGATCATGCCGGAGGGCACGCTGAACAGGTCGGTGGGCATCAGCCGGTCGGCGGCAAGGATCACCGGATGATCCAGCGCCAGCCACACCCGGGGGCGGTTGGTCAGGATATTGATCACCCGGCGGGTGGCGTCCAGAATATCCACGCTGCGCAACTGCATATAGGGGTTATCCTTCATGTTGGCAAGCTGGTCGGCGTAGCGCTGTCCCACCTGATGCATCGCCGCCGAGGCGCTGATGCCCGCATTGATGCAAAAGCGCACCTCGTTCATCATGCCCTCGTCGTCCAGCATCATGCTCTGGAACAAAAAGATGGCCTGCTCGGTGGGGGCGGCGCGCTCCGCCATGGAGTCCAGTTCATTCTGCGCCGTGTGCACGGCATTTGCCAGCAGCCGCAGCTCCCGCTCCGGGTTGAAAGGGCCGTGGCTGAAGGTCTCCACATGATGTTCCAGTCGGCTCACCTGTCCCAGCACCAACCCAGGGGAAGCGGATACGCCTTTATAAACCTTCATCTTCTGTCACCTCCGGCAAAGCCGGTGCGGTCAAAGTGCGCCACACCAGCGCCTGTAAGAATGTATTGGGCAGCAAAGCGGCCAGCGCCGCCTGTCCGGCGGTGCTGCTGCCCGTAAACAGCGGGGCAAAGCTTTCCATACGGTCCTTATCGCACGCCGCCAGAAACGCCTCGGCCAGCGTCCGGGTGGTGTAGAAATGGGTGGGGTCTACCCCGGCGTCCTCGGCGGCGGCTTCCAGCGGGGCAAGCTGGGCATCCTTCATCCGTGCCAGCAGCAAAGCGGCATCGGCGGTAAGGGTGACAGGGTACTTCTCCCGCACCTCCTTCTGCACGGTGTCAAAGGCTGCGCGGAAGGCTTCGGCATCGGCGCTGCTGTCCGCACCGCTGTCCACCGCGTAGGCACAGCCCCGGATGCGCCCAAAGGCGCGCAGGGTGTCGTAATAGCCCAGCTCCATGTTGCGCTTTGCGGTGTCGGGGTCGAAGTGCAGGATATCGCCCAGCTCCCAGTAGCTGCGGATCATGGTGGTGGGCAGGCCGGTCAGGTTGGGGCGAGTGATGCCCACGCCCTCAAGATCCACACAGACCAGCTCCTCTGCGCCCATGGTCTTGGCAAGGCCGGTGGGCATATTATCGCTGTACCCGCCGTCCAGAAACTTTACCCCGTCGATCTGCCGCGCCCGCAATGCGGGGAAGCAGGCCGCCGAAGCCATCAGGTAGTCCCGCACCTGCCCGGCGGGGATATCCTCCAGCGTCAGCTCCCGGGGGCGCAGCCCGCGCTGCTCCACCGTCACGATGCCGAACCGGATGGGCGCTGCCCGCAGCGCGTCCTCGTCCAGCACCCGCTCCACGATCTCCTCCAGCGGGGTCACATCCATGCCGCCTTCCTTTACCACCCGGCGCAGAAACTGGTGCAGGGCAGAAAGGTCGGCGTTTTCCTCCGGCAGCTCCATCACATCCCGGCTGCGGATGGTCAGCCACATATCCCGGGCGGTCTCGTACAGGTCCAGCACGAACATGGCACCGTTCAAGCCGCCCACGCTGGTGCCGGTGATGATCTGCGGGTGCCAGTCCAGCTCCATCAAAGCCCGCCAGACGCCTACCTGATAGCTGCCGCGCGCACCGCCGCCTGCCAGCACCAGCGCCTTTTGCGTGGGTTCTCTGCGTTCCATATCAAGCCCTCCCGTGCACGTTCCCGGTATTTTCTAAAATTGTTATAATTATACCATACTTTCAGGTAAAATTCTCCCGAATTTTCAGAGATCATGCCTTTTTCCTGTGAAAGTTTCGTGCTATACTAACCGGAGATGAGTATAAAAGCGGCCCGGAGGGCGCACAACAGGAGGAACGTATGCACTGCAAACAATGGATCTTTGATATGGACGGCACCCTGACCGACAGCATGGTGGTGGTATGGGAGGGCGCCCCGGAGGCGCTGCTGGCACGCTTTGGCCGCACCCCGAAGGCAGACCTGCACGAGACCCTGCTGACCATGGGCATGGAGGACGGCGCACAGTACCTCATCCGGGAGTATGCGCTGCCGCTGGACAGGAACGGCTATCTGGACGTGATGCGCGAGGTGATCGCCCAGTTGTACGAGAAGGTGGAACTGAAGCCCGGCGTGCGGGACACCCTTGCCCGGCTGCGGGCCGAGGGCGCACGGATGTGCGTTTGCTCCAACACATGGAGCAGCCAGTGCCGCACCGTTCTGACCCGCCTTGGCATCGACGAATACTTTGATTTTTACATTGAGGCGCGGGGTGCTATGAGCAAGAGCAGCCCCGCTCCCTTTATGGAGGCGCTGCACCGCCTTGGCGGCACAAGCCCTGCCGGGTGTGCCGTGTGCGAGGACGCGCTCTACGCTGCCCAGACCGCCCATGACGCCGGCTTCTATCTGGTGGGCATTCAGGACACCACCAGCGCCGCCGACGCCCCCGCTTTGCGCCGCATCTGCGACCAGTTCCTGCCGGACTGGACTGCACTGGACTGGGCGCAGGCGTAAGGTTTCACAAAACTGCCACAGTGCGGCGCTCTTGTAATCCGGGTGCCGCAGGAGTATGATAATAATAATACTCAAATTTTGTCGTCAAAAAAGGAGGCCCTGCCATGACGAACCCTCTCGTCAGCATCATTGTGCCCGTGTACAACGCCCAGAAGGGGCTTTCCCGCTGTCTGGAAAGTATTTGCGGCCAGACCTATCAGGAGCTGGAGATCATCGTGCTGAACGATGGCTCTACGGATGACAGCCTTGCCATTTGTGAGCAGTTCCGGGCAAAGGATCCACGCATCGTGGTGGTGGACAAGGAAAACGAGGGCGTTTCCTGCACGCGGAATGCCGGGCTTGTCCTTGCACACGGCGACTATATCCAGTTTGCGGACAGTGATGACGCACTGGATCCCGATTACACCCAGAACCTTGTGCAGGCTGCTTTGCAGCACAGCGCAGACCTTGTAATCGCCCCATACTGGATGGTGATTCCTTCAAATTCCACCAAGACTGGTTACTTCCTCGAGACACTGCAAACTTCGCTGGGCATCGAACCGGAAACGCCGAAAACTGAGGTGCGCAAATATAGCTTTCTGCCGGAGGGCATTTACAGCCGGGAGGACTACGCCCGCAGCCTGATGCAGCAGCCTGCATCCTTTTACTACGGTGTGCTGTGGAACAAGCTCTACCGCCGGGAGATCATTGCGCAAAATCAGCTTGCCTTTGCGCCCGATGTGCACTGGGCGGAGGATCTGATCTTCAACATGGGGTATCTCGAGCACGCGGAGGTGTTCGTTTCCATCCCCGAGGCCGGGTATCATTATATCCAGAACCCCAAAAGCCTCTGCCATACCCAGATCGACCTGCGCGGCATTGTAGAGAACAAGACACAGATTTTTCAGCTGTTCAAGGAGGTGTACACCCGCCTTGGGCTGTACGAGGAGCTGCAGCCCCAGATCTACAAATTCCTGTTCGCCTTTTCGGAGAGCGGGGTGCCCTCGGACAGCCTGCAGGGCGCTTTGCTGGATGCGATGTCCCGCCTGAACGATGCCTCTGTCCAGCCCGAGCCCTCCCGCAAAAAGCCCCGCCGCAAGCCCCAAAAGCACGCCCGCCGCAAAAAGCCCCGGCATAAGGAAGAATAAATCGTTAAGCAAAAAAGTCGCTGCACGAATGTGCAGCGACTTTTTTGCTTTTTACCCTACCCGGGCGCAGAAAGCCTCCCGGACGGCGGCTTCCCGCCCGCGGGGGATGGGGATGCGCGCCCCGCTGCGCATCCGTACCTCGCCGGGGGACAGCAGCTGTACTGCCTCCAGATTGACCACATAGGAGCGGTGCGGCTGCACAAAGCGGCCGTCTGCAAGCAGCGGCTGCGCCACCGCAGAAAAGGGCACCCGCAGCGAGAGGGAGGCCACATCCTCTCCGGTGGTCAGATGGAAGTGCACGATGTGGTGGGTGCATTCCAGATATTCAATTTCGGCATAGGTCAGCGCCCGCACACCGTCGGCGGTGGTCACGGTAAGGGTGGGGCCGTATTCCGGCTCCACTGCCCGCTTGAGCAGGGCAGAAACTTCCGGCTGGTGCACCGGCTGCAACAGATACTGCATGGCGTCCACCCGGTAGGCGCTGTATGCATGGGCCGGGGTGCGTGCCACAAAAGCCAGCGGAGCGCGGCGGCCCCGGCGGCGCAGCTCTGCCGCCGCCGTAAGCCCTTCGGGCCGGGCTACCGCCGCAAGCTCAATGAGGTACAGCTCGTACCGCAGCCCGGCGGCATCCTGCTGCAAAAGCGCCTCCGGGCTTTGCAGCTGCTCCACGATGCAGGCGTCCTCCCGCCGGGCGAAGAACTCCATGCACTGGTGCTCCAGCCTGCTGCGCAGCGCACCGTCCGGGCTGCAGATCGCAATGTGAAAGATCATGGTTTGGTTTCCTTTGCAGGGTAGACGATTTGGAATGGCCTCCGCGTTGCTCTGGCCATCATCAGCGGAAAAATCATCTTAAATCAAGCAATTCCGGGCAGACTGCGGTCTGCCCGGAATTGCATTTTTACGGCAAGAGTCAGGACAGCAAGCGGCAGCTGACTTTTGTTCTTTTTAGCGTTAGCAGCCGATGGCGGCGCACTTCTCGGCCAGCCATGCGCGCTCGTCCTCGGTCAGGCGGGGTGCCAGCTGCTCGAACACCTTGCGGTGGTAATCGTTCAGCCAAGCGACCTGCTCCTTGTCCAGCACGCCGGGCACGATGGGAGAGGTAGCAATGGGCACAAAGGTGAGGGGACGGAAGGCAAGGAAGGTACCGTACTGGTTGTCGGCCTTGTGGTAGCACTCGATCTCGTTCTCGATGCGGATACCCACCTCGCCGGCCTCGTACACGCCGGGCTCGTCGGTGACGATCATGCCCGGGCGCATCAGGGTGGTGTTGCGCCCGTTCAAAGCGTGGGGGCCCTCATGGACGTTGCCCACAAAGCTGACGCTGTGGCCGGTGCCGCAGCGGTAGTTGATGAGGTGACGCCACAGCGGCTCGCGGGCGATGGTGTCCAGCATGTGGCAGTCGCAGTAATCCAGCCAGACGGCCTTGGCGATGTCGATGTGGCACTGCAGCGTCCAGGTATAGAACAGCCGCTCGTCCTCGGTCAGCTCGCCCAGCGGATAGGTGCGGGTGATGTCAGTGGTGCCGTCCAGATAGGTGGCGCCGCTGTCCACCAGCAAAAAGCCCTTGCGCTGCAGAACGGCGTGATCCTCCGGGGTGGCGTGGTAGTGCATCATGGCTGCGTTGCCGCCGTAGGCTGCAATGGTGCCAAAGCTTTCCACAAGGAACTTATCGTCTGCGCTGCGGTACTTGTGCAGGATCTCGTCCACGGTCAGCTCGGTCAGCTGTTCGCCGGAAGCCAGACGGTTTTCCAGCTCGATCTGGAAGCGTACCATGGCAACGGCATCCCGCAGATGGGACTCGCGCAGGTGTGCCAGCTCCACCTCGTTCTTCACGCCCTTCATGGCCAGCAGGGGGTCGGCGGCGTCCTTCACGGTCAGGGCGGGGTTGTTTTCCAGCACCTGATACACGGCGTAGTTCACGGTAGCGCTCTCCGCCAGCACGGTCTGGGGCTCAGTCTCGGCGGCCATCCCGTCCAGAATGCTGTCGTAGTCGGCCAGCGTTACGCCGTTGGCTTCCAGCTCTGCCTTAGCCTCCGGGGTGACCCGCGCCTGATCAATGAACAGCACGGCGCGATTCGGGGTAACATAGCAGTACGCCATGGCGTAGGGGGTGCACTCGATATCCATGGCGCGCAGGTTCAGAAGCCATGCCAGATTATCCAGCTTGCCCACCAGCTGGGCGGTGCAGCCCTGCTCCTTCAGTTTGCCGCGCAGCTGCTCCAGCTTTTCTGCCGGGGAGAAGCCAGCGTACTCCTTGGGCAGGATCCATGCCGGGGTAGCCGGGCGGGCAGGGCGGCCCTCCACCCACAGCTCGTCCTCCAAGAACAGGGTCTTGATGCTGCCGTGCTTGGGCTCCAGTTCCTTTTTCAGGTTGTTGACCAGTGCACAGTTGGCGGTCAGACCGCACAGACCCAGCGTGCCGCCCTCGGGCAGCACCTTGCCGCAGTATTCCTCGGCGGTGGGCACGCCCGGCTCGCCCATGCGCATCAGCTGGATCTCGGTGCCGGCGATCTCCTTTTCTGCCTGCACAAAGTACCGGCCGTCTGCCCAGACGGCGCTCTCGGTCATGGTGACCACAAAGTTGGAGTTCTCACCGTGGAAACCGGAGAAGTAGGTCAGGGAGGTGTAGTGGTCGGGCAGATACTCGCTGGAATGCGGGTCGCCTACCGGGATCAGATAGACGTCCACGCCGTTTGCCTGCATAGCGGCACGCAGCGCGGCCAGACGCTCGGGAACTGTGTTCATACTCATAACAAAAGCCCTCTTTCTGTCATTTGCCGGAAAAACGTCCGGCGGCGATGGTTTGCTGCTGCTATTGTATCATTCTGCGGGGAAGAATGCAATGCGGGGGCAAAACTCCCCCCAAAACGCCGTCAATTTGCAAAAAAAGTTACAATTTTTTCTTGAAAAAGGCCGGTTTTCCATTGACAGCCTTGTTATAATAGAGGTGTAGTATTTTTGGGTCAGCACTCTGCGGCCCTTTGCGCTAACAATTGCGAATATTGCGATAAAAAGAAAGAGGCATTTGGATCATGACTAAAATCGATATCTTCTCCGGCTTCCTTGGCGCCGGCAAAACCACTCTGATCAAAAAGCTGATCACCGAGGCCTTTGCAGGCCAGCAGGTGGTGCTGATCGAGAACGAGTTCGGCGAGATCGGCATTGACGGCGGTTTCCTGAAGGAAAGCGGCATTCAGATCAACGAGCTGAACGCCGGCTGCATCTGCTGCTCTCTGGTGGGCGATTTCCGCACCGCTCTGCAGCAGGTGGTGGAGCAGTACCACCCCGACCGCATCGTCATTGAGCCGTCCGGCGTTGGCAAGCTGAGCGATGTGACCCGCGCCGTGGAGGGCGTGGCTGAGCATCTGGACGTGCAGCTGAACAGCTTTGTCACCGTGGCCGATGTGAACAAGGTCAAGATGTATATGAAGAACTTCGGCGAGTTCTACGATGACCAGATCAGCCACGCAAGCTGCATCCTGCTCAGCCGCACCCAGACCGCCAGCGAGGAAAAGATCGCCGCTGCCGTGGCAATGCTGCGGGAAAAGAACCCCACCGCCACCATCGTGACCACCGCATGGGATCACCTGACCGGTGAGCAGATCCTGAAGGCCATGTCCACCAAGGACGACTTCAAGGCCGAGCTGATCGCCATGGCTGCCAAGGCAAACGAGGAGCATGCCCACGAGGACGAGGAAGAAGAGCACGAGCATCACCATCATCACTACGATGAGAACGGTGTGTGCAGCTGCGGCCATCATCATGACCATGATGACGATGATGACGACGAGGATGAGCACGAGCATCATCACCACGACCACGACGAGCACGATCATGATGACCATTGCTGCTGCGGCCACCACCACGATCATGATGAAGATGATGACGAGCATGAGCATCATCACCATGACCATGACGAGCATGACCACGAGGAGCACGAGCATCACCACGACCATGACGGTCATTGCTGCTGCGGTCATCATCATCACGACCACCACGCCGATGAAGTGTTCACCAGCTGGGGCGTGGAGACGGCCCGCAAGTTTACCAAGGCCGAGGTGGAGCACGCCCTCACCGAGCTGGATACCGGCAATTACGGCATGATCCTGCGCAGCAAGGGCATCGTGGACGGCGGCGCAGACGGCTGGCTGGAGTTCGACTATGTGCCCGGCGAGTGGGAAGTGCGCAGCCGCAGCGCAGACGTGGGCGGCAAGCTGGTGGTCATCGGCTCCAAGCTGAACGAGACCGCCATCGCCCAGCTGTTCGGCTGCTGAGAACCCCATTATTGAGAGAAGGAGCAACCATTTATTATGGCAAAAGAGATCCCGGTCTACCTGTTTGTGGGCTTTCTGGAAAGCGGCAAGACCAAGTTCATTCAGGAGACCTTTGAAGACCCCAATTTCGACTCCGGCGACAAGACCCTGCTGCTGATCTGCGAGGAGGGCGAAGAGGAGTACAACGAGAAAAAGTTCGCCTTCCCCGGCGTGACCGTGAAGGTGCTGGAGGATAAGTCTGAACTGAACCCCCAGAACCTTGCAAAGCTGGGCAAGGAAGCGGACGCAGGCCGCGTGGTCATCGAGTACAACGGCATGTGGCTGCTGCAGGACTTGGCCGATGCCCTGCCCGAGAACTGGCTGGTGTACCAGTGCATTGCCACTGCCGACGGCACCACCGCCCTGACCTACGCCCGCGATAACTCCATGCGCAGCCTGATGCTGGATAAGATCGCCCGCAGCGAGCTGATCGTGTTCAACCGCGCCGAGGCCGTGAACAACGACGACGCCCGGCAGGAGCTGCACAAGCTGGTGCGGCAGGCCTCCCGCAAGTGCGATATCGCCTACGAATTCAAGGACGGCAGCGTAGCCTACGACGATATCCCCGACCCGCTGCCCTTTGATATCAACGCCGACCCCATCGACATCCCGGATGACGATTTCGGCATCTGGTACATGGATTGTCAGGACGAGCCCCAGAAGTACACCGGCAAGACGGTGCGCTTTCTGGCACAGGTCTGCCAGACCAACCGCGCCGGCAAAAACAGCTTTGTGCCCGGCCGCTTTGCCATGACCTGCTGCGTGCAGGACATCCAGTTCGTGGGCTTCCCCTGCAGCTACGATGGCTACAAGGCGCTGGAACAGCGCGCTTGGGTGCGGGTGACCGCCAAGGTGGGCTACAAGTTCCACAACATCTACCGGGGCAAAGGCCCGGTGCTGACCGCCGTGTCGGTAGAGCCTGCCGAAAAGCCCCTGGAAGAGGTCGTAACGTTCTCTTAACGTTTCTGTATTACAAGGAGGTTCTGGTATGAAAACTCTGTTCCGTATTCTTGGCACGGCTGCTGCCGTGGCCGTCACCGGCGCTGCCATCGTGGTGCTGGACAAGATCCTGAACCAGAAAGACCCGCTCCATGTGGAGGAGGTCGAGTTCCCGGAGGACGCCGAGCAGGACGCCGAGGAGGCCGAAAAGACCGCCGAAGCCTACGAAGAGGCCGAGGCCAAGGAAGAGGCAAAGGCTGCCGATGCCGCCGCAGAAGCTGCCGAGGAAGCCGCACCGGAAGCACCCGCCCCTGCTGAGAACGCACCCCAGACCCAGCCGGAGACCGCCGAAGAGCGCCCTGTGTACGACCCCGAAGCCCCGAACGCCAACCCCGTAGAGGCCGGCCCCGCTGTTGCCCCCAAGGACGAGAACGGCAAGATCGACGTCACCAAGATCGCCGATGCCAACGACTTCGGCGACTGGGAAGAGCAGGGCTGCAAGGGCTGAGAAAACAGCATGATCCCCGCATAGACGCGGATATCAGCTCCCCCGAAAGGGGGAGCTTTTTTATGCTTGCAAAATGCCGCGCAGTTCACTATACTGGAAGAAAAAACACCGATGGAGGGCAGCACCATGGCATACACCGATGATTGGGAAAGCTTGATGAACGGCGTGTTCGGCGCGGGCGGCAAACTGAAGTTCGGCGGCGCGCAGCCGCAGCCGGAAAAGCTGCAGCCCGAAAAACCGGCGGGCAGCGGCCTGCCGGACCTGAACGCGGCGCTGCTGGAACAGCAAAAGCAGCTGGACGAATTGCTGAAGCAGCAGAACGCCCGGCTGAAGGCGCAGGATGCAGGGGTGCAGACGGCGCTGGAGGACAGCCGCCAGATGCTGCGGGATATGGAAGCGGACGGCCTGCTGGCCAAGGGCACGGCAGACACAAAGCCGGAGCAGCTGGGCAGCTTTGAAGGCCTTGCCGCTGAGGTAAAAAAGACCGTCCTCGGGCAGGACACTTTTGTGGACAGCGTGGTGCGGGCAATGCGCCGCCCCTTTGTGCTGGGCACCGAGGGCGCAGCCGCCCGCAACGTGATCCTGCTGTGGGGCGCTCCGGGCACGGGGCGGCACTTTGCACTGGCCGAGACTGCCCGCATCATGGCAGCGCGGGGGCTTTTGCAGAGCGACCGGATGGCGGTGATAGACCTTGCACTCTACCCCGACCCCGGCGCGGAAAAGCTGTTTTTGCAGGACCTTTACGCCGCCCTGCACGCCCCGGGCGAGATCGTGGTGTTTGAGCACTACGAGAGCTGCCACCCCGGCTTTCTGCGCATCCTCTCCGACCTTGCGGTCAAGGGCAGTGCGCCCTTGTCCAGCCGGTATCTGGTGAACAAAGAGGGCATTCTGGTGGAAGCCGGTACAGCGCTTGCCCCCGGCGCAGTGAGCCGCATCGACCCCTGCGGCAAGTACCTGATCTTCTTCTCCCGCAAGGGATGGGAGGCGCTGGCAGATAAATTCGGCGCGTCCTTTGTGGCGGCGGTAGGGGATGTGTGCCAGACCGCCCCCTTCACCCCGGAAGCATTGGCTGCACTGGCGGCGCAGCAGCTGAACGCGCTGGCGCAGCGGGTGCACAGCCGTCTGGGACTGACCCTTGCCGCCGGGGCAGAGGTGCGGGACTATGTGGCGGCGCAGTGCTCCAAGGAAAAGGGCGCAGAGGGGCTGGCAGATTGCTGCGAGCGCATCTTCCGGGCTCTGAGCGAGTACTGCTTACAGACCGATGCAAAACTTTCCGGCACGGTGGCGCTGACCGCCGCGCCCGAGGGGCTGCAATTTGCGCTGAACGGTGCCGCCCCGGCAGACCTGTTCAGCCTGCTTCCGACGGCCTACACCGGCGCGGTGGAGCAGATCCGCGCCGAGCTGGATGCGCTGGTGGGGCTTGCCCCGGTCAAGGAGTATGTGTTCGGTCTGGCAGACAATTTACAGGTGCAGCAGCGCCGCGCAGCGGCGGGCTTCAAGACCGCAAGCCTGTCCATGCACATGATCTTTACCGGCAACCCCGGCACCGGCAAAACCACCATCGCCCGCATTTTGGCGAAATATCTCAAGGCCATCGGTGCGCTGCGCGGCGGCCAGCTGGTGGAAGTGACCCGTGCGGACCTGGTGGGCCGGTAT
>OIBN01000839.1_pt1 | contig 12386 bp, 7 predicted proteins | sample 1581031 | NCBI WGS metagenome assembly OIBN01 (sample SAMEA3882531, study PRJEB24775) | human gut metagenome | biome: human-associated habitat; feature: intestine environment; material: feces | place: Netherlands | collected 2009/2010
ATGCGGCGCTGCTGGCGCTGGCGCAGGGGCTGATCCGCGCGCTCGGCCAGCCGATCGTGCACCCGGCGGACACGCGCGTGCGCTACCACAGCGACGTGCTGCACGGGCTGGCCAGCGCCGTGGCGCAGACGGTGCTGCGGCTGATTTTGCTGCCGTGGGAGGCAATTTTGAACACCTCCGCCATCGTGACGGCGCTGTGGCGCATGGCCGTGTCGCACCGAAACCTCCTGCAGTGGCAGACGGCGGCGCAGCGCGCGGGCAGGCGCGACGGGCTGGGCGCATATTGGCGCGCGCTCTGGCCGGCGAGCGCGCTGGGCCTGCTCACGGCCGTCCTGACGCCGAGCCCGACGGGGCTGGCCGCCGGCATCGTGTGGATGCTCAGTCCCTTCGTACTGGCAGCGCTCGGCGCGCCGAACGCGGCCGGGGCAGCGCCGCTATCGCGCGCGGCGCAGCGGGAGCTGCTGGGCTGGGCGAAGGCGACGTGGCAGTATTTCGAGACGTTCTGCACGGCCGAGGATCACTACCTGCCGCCGGACAACGTGCAGTCCCAGCCGCCGACCGGCACGGCGCACCGCACGTCGCCGACGAACATGGGGCTCGCGCTCGTGTCCGCCCTCGGCGCACACGCGCTGGGCATCGACGACGGGCATGGGCTGGCGCTGGCGGAGCGGATGCTCACGACCATGGAGCAATTACCCCGCTGGAACGGGCACTTTTACAACTGGTATCACACGTGCACGCTGCGGCCGATGCCGCCGCTGTATGTGTCCACGGTGGACAGCGGCAACTGCGCCGCCGCCCTGCTCACGGCGGCGAACGCCCTGCGCGGCTGGGGGCGGGACGAGCTCGCAGCGCGGGCGCAGATGCTCTGCGACGGCATGGACTTTGGCCCGCTCTACGACCCGCAGCGGCGGCTGATGCACATCGGCATCGACACCGGCAGCGGCAAGTGGTCGGAGAGCTATTACGATCTGCTCTCGAGCGAGGCACGGCTGACGTCTTACTTCGCCGTGGCGCGGGGCGACGTGCCGCGCGAGCACTGGCGCGCCCTGTCGCGCGCGCAGGTGCAAAAAGACCACTACCGCGGCTGCGTGTCGTGGTCGGGGTCGATGTTCGAGTACCTGATGCCGGAGCTGTTTCTGCCGCCGGTGCGCGACTCGCTGCTGTGGGAGAGCGCGAAATTCTGCCTGTACGTGCAGCGGCGGCGCGTGCATCCGGGGCAGGCGTGGGGCGTGTCGGAGAGCGCGTACTTCGCGCTCGACAGCGCGCTGAGCTACCGCTACAAGGCGCACGGCTGCGCGGCGCTGGCCCTGCAGCCGGGCATGGACAGGGAACTGGTGCTCTCGCCGTACAGCAGCTTTCTCGCGCTGGCGGTCGAGCCGCGCGCGGCGATGCGCAACCTGCGCAGACTCGCGGCGCTCGGGCTGCTGGGGCAGCACGGATTTTTCGACGCGCTCGACTGCACCCGCGCGCGCACGGGCGGCGGCGGGCAGATCGTGCGCTGCGTGATGGCGCACCACCAGGGCATGAGCCTGCTGGCGGCGTGCAACGCGCTGTGTGGAGATCAGGTGCGGCGGTGGTTTTTCGCCGACCCCGCCATGCGCGCGCACGCGACATTGCTGTCCGAGCGGCTGCCGCTGGGCGCGCCGGCGCTGCGGCGGCGCGCAGAACAGCCGGCCGAAAAGGCGCGCCGCCGTGCCCTTCCGGACTATGCGGCCGAGGGCACGGGCATCGACGCCGAAGCCCCGCGCTGCGCGCTGCTCTCCAACGGCACGTACTGCCTCGCCGTATCGGAGGCCGGGCAGAGCTTCGCGCGCTGGCACGCGCTGAGCGTCTGCCGCCGCGGCACGCGCGCAGACCCCGCCGCCGGGCCGGTCGTGCGGCTGGAGACGGACGATTTCTCCGGCCCACTGCTGCCGGGCACGGCCGCGGGCGCGCAGTGGCGCTTTACGGTGCGCGCAGCGCAGTTCACCGCCCGGCACGGGGACGTGACCGCCGTGCAGACGCTGACCGTGCCCGGCCGCGCCAACGGCGAGGTGCGCGCGTTGACGCTCTCGTCCCCGCGTGGGATCGAGGGCACGGTGCGGTTCGTGTTCGAGGCCGTGCTCGCACCGTGGGAGGATTATGTCAACCATCCGGCGTTCGCGCGGCTGGGCTTTCAGAGCGTGCTGCGGCGCGACGCGCTGCTGCTGCGGCACATCGGCCGCGGCGAGAAGCCGGAGGCGTGGCTGTGCGCCGCGTGCGACCGGCCGGGCACGTGGCGGGCCGAAGGGCCGGTGCCGGGGTGGCTGCGCGCGGGGCGCGTGGAGCTGAGCGTGCCGGTGCACACAGCGCCGGACACACCGTGGCGCGTGCGCTTTGCGCTCGGCGTGGGCGCGCGCGAGGACGATGCGTTCACGGCGGCGCAGCGCGCGCTCGTGCTGCCGCCGGCGATGGCGGCGGCGCTGCCGGAGGAGCTCGCCGCGCAGTACGGCATGACGGGCGCGGAGCTCGACGGCGCGATGGCGGCGGTCTCTCCCCTGCTGTTTCCGGCCGTGGCGGCGGGCGCAGCGCCCGGGCAGCTCGAGCGCCCGGCGCTCTGGGCGCAGGGCATCTCGGGCGACCTGCCGGTGTGGTGCGCGCAGGCGGAGCGCGGCGTGGTGCGGCAGTGGGCACTGCTGCGCGCGCTGGGCGTGGCGTGCGACCTTGCGCTGCGCAGCGGCGACGGCGGGGACTACCGGCAGCCGACGGCCGGAAAGGTGCGCGGGTGGCTCGCGGCGCTCGACCTCGCGCACACGCTCGGCGCGCCCGGCGGCGTGCACCTCGTGCCGGAGGAAGTCTTCCCCGCCGTGGCGGCGGCCGCGGCCATCCGCCCCGGCATGGCGCGCACGCGCTGCACGCTGCCGCTGCTGGCCCCGCCGGGCGACCGGCGGTATCTGCCCACGGGCAGCGACGTGCGCTGGGACGACGACGGCACGGTGTCCTTCACCGGGCTGCCGCCGCGCGCGTGGAGCCAGGTGCTGACAAACGGGCGCTTCGGCTTTCTCGCCACGGACGCGGGCACGGGCCACATGTGGCACCGCAACGCGCACACCGGGCGCATCAACCGCTGGCTGTGCGACCCGTGGGTGCTGCGCGGCACGGAGACGCTGCGCATGGCATCGCGCGCGGGCGCGGTGTCGCTCTTTGACGACGACGGGGCGGCGCGGGTGGAGTACGGCTTCGGCTGGGCGGCGTGGGAGCGCAGCGTGGACGGCATGTCCGTGCGCGTGACGGCGTTCGTGCCCGAGGACGCGGACGCGCGCGTGCTGCTCATCGAGTGCGCGGGGCGCGCGCGCATCACGTGGCACACTGACCTCGTCTGCGCCGGGCGCGACGCGGACGCCCCCGCCGTCGTGACGGCGTACGCCGACGGGCTGTTCACGGCAGAAAACGTGCGCGCGGACGCGCCGACGCTCTTTTGCGCGGCGGCGGGCATGCCGCTCACGGGCTGGACGTGCGACCGGTTTTCGTTCCTGCGCGGGCAGATGGACGCGCGCGCCGGCGCGGGGCTGAGCCCCTGCTTCGCGCTCGAGGGCGTGATCGACCGGCAGGGCGTGATCGTCTGCGGGTGCAGCACGCGCGCGAATCTCCTGCGCCTGACGCAGCCGGACGAGGCCGCGCACGCCCTGCGCGCAACGCGCGAGCGGTGGCTGGGCGCGGTGTCGCGCCTGTGGATGACGACGCCGGACGCGGACATGAACCGCTATCTCGGCGGCTGGGCGGCGTATCAGACGCTGTGCTGCCGGCTGCTGGCACGCACGAGCCTGTACCAGAACGGCGGCGCGTTCGGCTTCCGCGACCAGCTGCAGGACGCGGTGAACCTCCTGCTGCTCGACAGCGCGCCTGCGCGCGAGCAGATCGGCCGCGCGTGCGCGCACCAGTTCGCCGCCGGGGACGTGTGCCACTGGTGGCACGCGGGCACGGGACCCGAGCACGGCGTGCGTACCCGCATCTCGGACGACCTGCTGTGGCTGCCGTGGGCGGTGTGCGAGTACGTGGAAAAGACCGGCGACGCCGAGATCTTGAGCGCCGAGTACCCCTTCCTCGCGGGTGAGGAGCTGGAGGAAAACGAGCACGACCGCTACCAGCCGCTCGAGCCGGGCGCGGAGACCGGCACGGTGCTCGAGCACTGCCGCCGGGCGCTGATGCGCGTGCTCGCGCGCGGCGTGGGCGCGCACGGGCTGCTGCTGATCGGCACGGGCGACTGGAACGACGCCTTTGACCGCGTGGGCGCGCAGGGCCGGGGCGAGAGCGCGTGGCTGACGTGGTTTTTTGCCATCACGGCGCGGAAATTTGCCGCCCTCGTGGGCGGGCACGCGGCCAAACAGCTCGCGCTCGCCGCCGACCACTGCACGCGCGCGGCCGAGGGAGCGTGGGACGGCGCGTGGTACCGGCGCGGGTACTATGACGACGGGCGGCCGCTCGGCTCGGAAGCGTGCGGCGAGTGCCGCATCGACGCGATCGCGCAGGCGTTTGCCGCCCTCGACACGCACGCCGACCCCGGCCGCGTGCACACGGCGCTCACGAGCGCGGTGGAGCACCTGTTCGACCGGGAGCACAACGTGGTGCGGCTGTTCGACCCGCCCATCACGCGGCGCACGCCCGAGACGGGCTACGTGCGCAGCTACGGCGCGGGCCTGCGCGAAAACGGCGGGCAGTACACCCACGGCGCGCTGTGGCTGGCCATGGCGCTGCTGCGCACGGGCCGCACGGCCGAGGGCGCAGAAATATTGCACGCCGTGCTGCCCGCGGCGCACGACCCCGCGCGCTACGAGGGCGAGCCGTACGTGCTCGCGGCCGACATTGCGGGCGGGGACAACGCGGGCGTCGCCGGCTGGACGTGGTACACGGGCGCGGCGGGGTGGTACCTGCGCATCGCGGCGGAAGATCTGCTGGGGCTGCACCTGCGCGGCGGCGTGCTCTACCCAGAGCCGCACCTGCCGGCCGGCTGGCCGGAGTGTACCGTGCGCTGGCGCGACGGAGCTGGTCTGCTGCACACCGTCCGCCTGCGGCCCGACGGCGTGACCGTGGACAATGCGCCCTACGACGGCGGCGGCATCGGCAAAAAGCGCCCGAAACCCTATTCCCAAGATAGGTAAGGCGTGATATAATAAAGTATTCAAAAAATATGGACACACCATAGGCGAAAGGAGCGTATCTTATGGAACGCATCCGCACGGAAATTCTCCCCGGCGTGTGGCTGACCGCCCTGCGCACGGACAAGTTCAAGACCGCGTGGCTGAGCGTGAACCTGCTGACGCAGCTGCGGCGAGAAACGGCGGCGTGCACGGCCGTGCTGCCGTATGTGCTGCGGCGCGGCAGCACGCGCCTGCCCGATCTGGAGACGATCGCGGCCGAGCTCGAGAACCTCTACGGCGCGAGCATCACGCCGAGCGTGCGCAAGCTCGGTGAGATCCAGGCCGTGGGCTTCGAGGCCGAGTTTGCCGACGACGGCGCGGTGGGCGAGGAGATCTTCCCCCGGCTCGCGGCCGACGTGGCAGACCTGCTGCTGCACCCGAACACGCGCGGCGGCCTGCTGCGGCCGGATATCGTGGACAGCGAGCGCGAGAAGCTGCTCGAGCGCATCCGCGCCGGCATGAACAACAAGCGCGCCTACGCCATCGAGCGGCTGTACGCGCACATGTGCTGCTGCGAGGACTACGCCGTGCCCCGCCTCGGCGAGGAGGCGGACGCCGAGCGCATCCACTACCGCAAGCTCACGATGCGCTACCACGACGTGCTCTCGACGAGCCCCGTGGAGATCTTCTACTGCGGCTCGCTCGAGGGCGGGCGCGTCGCGCGCATCCTCACGGACGTGCTCTCGACGATGCCGCGCGGCGAGATCGACGAGGACATCGGCACGGACATCCGCATGAACGCGCTCGAAGCCGAGCCGCGCTATGTGACCGAGACGCTCCCGGTCGCGCAGGGGCAGCTCGCCGTGGGCTACCGCCTCGGCGCGTGCATGACCGAGCCGGACATCCCGGCGCTGTTCGTCTTTAACGCCCTCTACGGCGGCTGCGTCACGTCCAAGCTCTTTTTGAACGTGCGCGAGAAGCTCAGCCTGTGCTACTACGTCGGCTCGCGCCTGAGCACGCACAAGGGCCTGCTGACCGTGACGAGCGGCATCGACGTGAAAAACTACGAGCGCGCGCTCGCCGAGATCACGGCGCAGCTCGACGCCGTGCGCACCGGCGACTTTACGGACGGCGAGCTTCGCTCCGCCATCCGCAGCGTGGCCAGCGACCTGCGCGCCACGGCCGACGCGCCCGACGCGCTGGCGTGGTACTGGCTCAACCGCACGGTGCAGGGGCTGGACATCGACCCGGCCGAGATGGCCGCGCTCGTGGAAGAGGTCACGCGCACGGACGTGACGGACATCGCCGCCGGCGTCGTGTGCGACTGTGTGTATCTGCTCAAGGGAACGGAGGAGACTGCCGATGACGAATGAACGACCCGAAAACGTCTGGGCGGCGACGCTGCCGAACGGCCTGCGCGTGCGCGTGCTCTGCAAGCCCGACTTTCAGCGCAGCTACGCCGTGTTTGCCACCTGCTACGGCGGGGCGGACCGGCGCTTTCGCGTAAATGACACGTGGACGGACACGCCCGCCGGCGTGGCGCACTATCTCGAGCACAAGCTCTTTGACATGCCCGACGGGTCGGACGCGCTGCTGACGCTGAGCGAAAACGGCGCAGACCCGAACGCCTTCACGTCTACGAACATGACGGCCTATTATTTTTCCTGCACGGACCGGTTTGAGGATAACCTGCGCACGCTGCTGCGCTTTGTCTCGACGCCGTATTTCACCGACGCGAGCGTGGCCAAGGAGCAGGGCATCATCGCTCAGGAGATCCGCATGGGCGAGGACGACCCCGACCGCGCCGTGTGGCGCGACCTCATGCGCTGCCTGCTTGCGCGCGACGGGGCGCGCGACGCCGTGGCCGGCACGGTCGAGAGCATCGCGCAGATCACGCCCGAGACGCTCTATACCTGCCACCGCGCGTTTTACGCGCCGTCGAACATGGTGCTGTGCGCCGTGTGTCAGGACACGCCCGAGCGCGTGGCCGCCATCGCGGCGGAGATCCTGCCGCCGGACCTCTCTCCCGTCCCGGCCGCCGACCACGGCGCGCCGGAGGACATGACGCCGGCGCAGGCGCGCATGCGCGTGGAGCTCGCGGTGTCCGCGCCGCAGATGCTGCTGGGCGCAAAGTTCCGCCCGGCGGAAAAGGGCGAGGCCCGCCTGCGCCAGACGCTCACGGCGGAGCTCGCGCTGCAGGCCGCCTTCGGCGAGGCGACGGCGTTTTACAACGATCTTTACCGCGCGGGGCTGCTCGGCGACGACTTCGGCTGCAGCGCGGACTACTGCGGCCCGATCGCCATGGCCGTGCTCGGCGGCGAGAGCAAAGACCCCGACGCCGTGTGCGCGCGCGTGAGCGAGACCGTCGCGCAGATCGCGCGTGACGGCTTTGACGGCCCGGCCTTCGAGCGGGCGCGCCGCGCCGTGTACGGCGGCTGGCTGCGCGGGCTCGACCGGTTCGACGATGTGTGCATCGCCATGGCCGAGGGGCTCTTCGGCGGGTACGAGCACATGGACGCCTTCCCGCTGCTCGGCGAGATCACGGCGGCGGAGTGCGCCAAGTGGCTGACCGAGACGCTCGCGCCCGAGCGCCTGGCGCTCTCGGTCGTTGCCCCGAAAGGAGGCGAGGATGATGCCGACGATGATGCGTGACGCCGTCATTAGCTTTCCCCTGCTCGGCAGCTGGAGCATCGACCCCAGCGCGTCGTTCACGCTCTTCGGCCGCACGTTTTACTGGTACGGCGTGATCATCGCCGTGGGCTTCATTCTGGCGATGCTCTACTGCGCGCGGCACTGCCGTCGCTGCGGCATCGAGCCGGACACGCTCTATGACTTTCTCATCTGGATGATCCCGCTGGCCATCATCGGCGCGCGGCTGTACTACGTCATCTTCCAGTGGAGCGACTACCGCGACCACCCCATCGACGCGCTCAAGATCTGGGAGGGCGGGCTCGCCATCTACGGCGGCGTGATCGCGGGGCTGCTGACCGGCATCGTCTGGTGCCGGAAGAAAAAGATCCCCTTCGGCGCGATGGCGGACGTGTGCGCGCCCGGCCTGCTCATCGGGCAGTGCATCGGCCGCTGGGGCAACTTCATCAACCGCGAAGCCTTCGGCCGCGAGACCACGGCCTTCTCCCGCATGGGACTCACGCTCCCCGGCCGGGAGACCGTGTACGTACATCCGACGTTTCTCTACGAGAGCCTGTGGAACTTCGTGGGCTTTCTGCTGCTGCACTTCTGGTTTCGACGACACGAGCGGAAGTTTGACGGCGAGCTCATTTTGCTCTACGCCGTGTGGTACGGCATCGGCCGCGCGCTCGTCGAGGGCCTGCGCACCGACAGCCTGTACATCGCCGGCACGGGCATCCGCGTCAGCCAACTGCTGGCCGGGGTGTCGGCGGCCGCCGCTGCCATCGTGCTCGCGCTGTTTTACACCGGCAAGCTCCGGCACGCACCGCGCTATGTCGACCGCGGCGCGGGCGGGCAGCCGGACGCATAAAGCATCCCATCGTATTTACTTGCAAGGAGGTTTTTATCCATGAAAGATTACCATGATATGCTCAACAGCCTGAAGAACAAGGTCGTCGACGCGGCCGGCAAGGCCGGTGAGACCGTGACCAATGCCGCCAACAAGGTCGTCAGCGACGAGATGCGCGACAAGGTCGCCGGCGCTGCCCACGCCGTGGGCGACCGCGCCAAGTACGCCTCGCGCATGACGCGCATGACCGTGGACTGCAACGCCGAGCTCGAGCGCGTCAAGCGCACGTACACCGAGATCGGCCGCCTGTACTACGAAAACTACCGCGACACGGCCGACGCCTTCCTCGCCGAGCTCTGCCAGCAGGTAACGGACGCCAACGCGCGCGTCGCCGAGCTGGAGGCGCAGATGGACGAGCTGCGCGCCGCCGCTAAGGAGTACCGCCCCGCGCCGGATCTGCACACCGTCGACGCCGAGGTCGTCGAGCCGGAGGACATCGAGGTCGAAGTGACCGAGGAGCCCGCGCCGGAGGAATAAGCGTGGGCAAACGAGCCCCGTTGCGCCGGGCGCTCGTTGGAGAGGCTGCGGCCCGCTGATAATAGCAAAACCCCGCCCCCGCTTCCGAACCGGAAGCGGGGGCGGGGTTTTGCTGTCATTTTTATTTGTCATAGTAGCCCATGAGGATCTTTGCGACCTGGGCGCGGGTGGCATAGCCGCGCGGCGCAAGCTGCGGGCCGGACGGCGTGCCGACGCCGCCGATCAGCCCCTGCTCGACCGCCCAGGTGAGCGCGGCGTAGGCATAGCCCGCGACCTGGCCCGCGTCCGGGAAGGCCGCGAGCGCAGTGCCGATCATGGCCGGGCGGCCGGCCTGCGCGTAGAGGATAACCGTGAAGTCCTGCCGCGTGATGGCGGCGTCGGGGGTAAACGTCGTGGGCGATGTACCGGACACGAGCCCCGTCCGATACGCCCAGTGCACCGCGTCATAATACCACGCGCCGGGCGCCACATCCGTGAACGGCAGCGTGCCGGTGGTTTTCGGGCTGCCCGCCGCCGCCCAGAGCAGCTGCACGACCTGCGCGCGGGTGGCAAGCGCCTGCGGCGCGACGGTGACGGGCGTCATGCCGTGTATCAGTCCCGCCGCGATGCAGTAGTCCAGCCCGGCGTGCGACCAGGCGTCCGCGTCCGGCATGTCCGCAAAGCGCCGCCCCGGACACAACCGGTCGTGAAAGCACTGCGTGAGCACCGGAAACCCGTTGCCGTACTGATCGTCGCGGCCGGGCGCGCCGAGATCCTCGGCATAGTCGCAGAGCGTCCGGCGCACGCGCGCGGCCGTAGCGCCCGGCTGCGTGAGCTGCACGCAGGCCGCCGCTGCCGCGACATGGGGCGCAGCAAACGATGTGCCGCTGCGCACCGTCATGCCGCCGGAGAGCGCCGCGACCGCGACGCCCGTGCCCGGCGCGCACAGATCGACCGACGCGCCGGAGGCCGAATAGGTATCATCAAACGTCCGGCTGCGGTCCACGGCCGAGACCGTGAGCACCTGCGCCTGATTGGCGGGATAGACATCGTCCGCGTTCGCGGTGGGGTTGCTCCGGCTGAGGTTGCCCGCCGCCGCGACGACGACGACGCCCGCGGCATACGCCTGCGCGAGGACACTATTTAAAAAGGAGTAGCCCTTTTCGATGGCGTTCGGCCAGCCGATGCTCATGTTGACGACAGTCGCGCCGTTTTCCAGCGCGTACTCGAGCGCCGTGAGCACGCGCGACGGCTTCGAGAGGTTGTCGTCGCCGTACACACGCAGGACCATCACGTCCACCTCGTCGGGCGTGAGATCGGCGACGAGCCCGGCCGTGGCCGTGCCGTGGCCGTTGACGTCCGTCACGTCGGCCGTGTTGTCGGCAAAGTCATAGCTGCGGGCCGACACGCGCCCCGCGAGCAGCGGGTGCGAGACCTCCGCGCCCGTGTCGATGACGGCGACCGTCGCGCGGCGGCCGGCCGGCAGGAGCACGTCCGCCTGATGGCGCAGCGTCGTGAGGCCCATTTCGTGCCCGCCCCAGGAGCGGCTGGCCGTCTCGTCCCAGAGGCCGGCGAGCGTGTCGTCCGCCGTGACCGCCTCATCGAGAAAGCAGTCCGTCACATCGGGGTCGGAGCGCAGGCGCGCGAGCGCGCGCTGCGCCGCCGCCGCGTCGGAAAATTCGAGCACGTATTCCTGCCACGCCGCCAGATGCAGCACGCGGTCCGCGCCGTACCCGTCCGCGAGCGCGGGCGCGAAGGCGACCACGCGCGTGGGCTCGGCCGCGGCGGCACGGGAGCGGAATCGGCCGCGCGCCGGCACCGGCTCGGCCATCGTCTGCGCCAGCTCCAGCGCGCTCGACACCTCCACCGGCGTCTGTGCGGCGGCGGCCGGCAGCGCCAGCGACACCGCGAGCGCCAGCGCGAGCAGCAGGGTCAAAAGTCGTTTTTTCATCGCGCGCCTCCTCAGGTCGTGATCGGCACGAACCACAGGTCACGGTCCACGCTGCCGGAGATGCCCGGCACCGTGCCGTCATAGCTGTACTGCCAGAAATCGTGCGCGTAGTAAAAATCGTCCGCCGTGCCCGGCGCGCTCACCCAGAAGGCGTAGTCTTTGAGCTGGGCAAAGTCGTAGTCATAGTACCCCTGCCAGCGGTTGCCGTAGACGGCGGCGTCGTAGCCCGCGGCCGTGACCGTCTCGCAGAACGCGACGGCGCAGGCCGTGACGTCCTCGCCGGTCATCTCCGCCGTGCGCACCGTGTCGCCGGCGGCGACGGTGCTCTGGTCGATGTTCTCCCAGTCGAACACGAGCGGCATGTCGATCTTGTAATCGCGCGCCGCGTCCACGAGCCACTGCGCCTCCTCGGCCGCCTCCTCGGGCGTGACCGCCTGCGAGAAGAAGTACAGCCCCACGCGCAGCCCCGCCGCGCACGCCCCGGCCACGTTCTGGCGGAAGCGGTCGTCTTCGACGATGCCGCCCTTGCCGTAGCCCCGGTAGCCCGCGCGGATGACCGCGAAGGCGATGCCGGAATCCGCGACGGCCTGCCAGTCGATGTCCTGCTGGAACGTGGACACGTCGATGCCCTGCAGTACGCGGTAGGCCGTGCCGGTGTAGGTCACGCTGCCGTCCGCCCCGGCGGAAAAATCGGCCGCCGGAATGTCGAACTTGTCCACGCCCTTCGCCGGGGTGATCCACGCCGTGCCGGCGCCGGTGTTCACCTCGACCTGGCCGATGTGCAGCTCGCGCACGGAGCAGCCCGTGAGCGCGAACGTCATCGCCGCGGCCAGCAGCACGGCCAGCACGCGGCGGAATGTGGAATTGTTTTTCATATGTAAGCGTTTCATGCCGATAAGTATACCACACCTGCCGCCGGAACGCAAACCGGGCCCGCCCGACGGCCGGCGCGGTCAGCTACGGTCATAATAATGCGCGAGATAGCTCGCCGTGCACAGAGTCTCGCCCGCCATCTGCTCCAGGCGCGCGATGCGCGCCTCCAGATCGCGCCGGGCGCGGCCGGCACGCGGCATGGCCGCCAGCTCCAGACGCAAGGTGGCCGCGCGCGCACGCAGCGCGTTGCCCGTGGCGCGGTACTGCGCCGCCAATTCGATCAGTTGCATGTTCTCCCTCCAAAGACATTGAATTTTCCGAAAATTTTTGTTGACAAACATAGTCCGTTTTGCTATGATACATAGGCCGGTGTTGTGCTGGTATAGCTCAGTTGGTAGAGCAGCTGATTTGTAATCAGCAGGTCGGGGGTTCGAGTCCGTCCACCAGCTCCATCTTGCTGGCGACCCGA
>OIBN01000847.1_pt1 | contig 12339 bp, 10 predicted proteins | sample 1581031 | NCBI WGS metagenome assembly OIBN01 (sample SAMEA3882531, study PRJEB24775) | human gut metagenome | biome: human-associated habitat; feature: intestine environment; material: feces | place: Netherlands | collected 2009/2010
ACAATACATAGTATAGCAAGTTCTCCGCCATATTGCGAGAGATGACGATGATCATTCACAAAAGTTTCAAATATTAGCATTTGCGCGATGTGCAATTTGCACACAATTCCCGCTCAATGACTTTTGCGGCGGCAGTCCGTATACTTGAAAAAATCAAGCAAAAAAGAACCGCCATTCAGCAAAAAATGTGTCGAAAGCCCCTACACAAATCGTGCAAAGAGAGTTATACTACAGCTGGCAGACATCCTGAATCGCTGTTCGGAAAGGATGGAAAATGAAAGAGAAACAGCTACAGGATATTACCGCTTTATATGGCAGATTGAGCCGCGATGATGAAGTCGGCGGCGAAAGCATGAGCATCCAATCCCAAGCGTTAATATGTAAAGGGTGGTTTCTGCCACCTAATACATATGACTGCGGTTCATTTGTGGTGAATTGAAAAGCAGTTGTAAGAAAGGAGTCAAAAAAGCCTTATAACCGCTGGAAATCAACACAAAAGGAGCTGAATTTTATGAAAACTATCTTTGAAGAAATGGGCGGTACATACCGTCAAGTGGGCGATTATTTCATTCCCAACATTACTTTGCCGGATGACGGCGAATATCAGATAGGCAAATACGGGCGTATGCGCCGCAGCTATCTGAAAGAGTACCGTAAAATCCTCTACAACAACTATGTGCTGGAGGGAACGCTGTCCAAGCATTTAGCTGAAATCGATCAAGCCTGCAACGAGCGCATGAAAAACGTCGTTTCCGCTATGGCAAAGCAGGAAGGTGTGACCGAAGCACTCAAAGCGGCTGACCAAATGGAATGGGTACGCCGTATGAACAGTATCCGCAACCGTGCGGAGGAAATCATTTTGACTGAAATTGTATATGCTTAATCGAATGCCCGTTATCGGCTATGTGGCTGATAACGGGCATAAACTTTACTTATGCGGTTCGATAAAACGATATTTGCCTTTTCCATATCCTTTTACCGATACGATTAAGCTTGCGGCTTTCAGTTTGCTGATAAGATTGCCGGCAGCGGTAACGGAATCTCCTGTAATAGAGGAAATGTCGGAACGACCAAAGATACCGTCAGTTCCCATGTTTTTATAAACCTCTTTTGCTTTCTTAATTGTAGTCTGGCTTGCGTTTAACCCATCAATCGCAGCCTCAATCGCAACATAGTCAGTGGTAATCGCAACGCTTTCATCCTCAATCGTAACATTAGCCGAGTTTGTTGTTGTGCCATAATTCAAGTTATACAGTGTGACTTGGAATGAGGTAACATCGGAATAGAACTCCGGTTCCAGCTCTTTACGATAGTTATGAGCAGCATGGTAAGATTCCGTAATCTTCTTAAAGCCGCTTCCTTGACGCTCCATATAACCCAACCGTCCGAAAATATCGGCGAGAACGGGATTGCGGCGAGTGGAGGAAATATTGGATATATCTCTTTCCTGTATCCGTGTTCCATCAGCCATGCCGCCGGGAGAATAGATTGTAAGACGGTCATCATATATGTCAATATGAACTTCGCTGCCTAAAATAAGGTAATCACGATGGATCAACGCGTTGACAAGGGCTTCAAAAACACTGCGTTCGCAGTACTCCGGCATTTCAATACGAGAGTTTGCTGTTTTCTTCCAACGAGTTTTCATGTTCCGTTTTACAAAGCTGACACCTTCATTGAGCAGGATAATTAAGCTGCCGGAATATTCTGCACTGTCGAGAGCATCCACCATACCGCCGCTTTTATCCAAACCATTCCAGCGTGTACAGAACAGTCGGGAATGTCTGATTGGAGAATTATCTGCCAACAAAGCACCTGCATTTGTCAGTTTTCCGTATTCATTTCTTATATCGAAGGAATCAAACAGTTTATCTTCCATGCTATTACCAGTCCAGACCTTGTATCTCTCTCGTAGCTTGGAAAAAGCGTAGTCTTTGAAATCATATTCAGAGTTTAGAGTGTCATAGGTTCGGTTCATGCCTTTCAATATGAGCTGATTCAGGGCGAAACTTGGAGCAATCACACTCTCATTTCCGATGCGAATATATGCCTCCATAACACCATCTGCTTTGTAGTAGTAAGGCGTAGAGTATCCAGAGGAGACTGTCAGTATCAGAATATTTTTACCATCCTCTCGTTCCGGTACAAGAATGAAGTTGGGATATGGCGAGATACGCTCTTTAATCAGGCGACTGATTGCCTCCGCATCTGCCTGTGCGTCCGTCAAACCAACCACATTTCGGTTATCATCAATGCCAAAAAGCAGAGTACCACCGATACCATTTGCAAAGGCACTGACGCTTTTTAGCCAGCTTTTCGGTTTTTTAACTTCCAGAGCGACCTTGAAATCACATTCGGTTGCTTCGGCAATCCATCTATCAATCATTGTCTTGTGCCTCCCTATCAGAACTGTTTTTTCTCGCTCTGCTTTTGTAAACATTATGCTTATTCTTGCACTGAGGGCTGCAAAATACAGCACTTGGTCTGCTTGCGACAAAAGCTTTGGTACAATGCCTGCAAAGCTTAATCGGGTTTTCGCTGTCTGTCAGCATAAAACTGAACATCATCTGTACGCCCAGCAGCAGGGAATGAAAATCCCAAACGATGGTCGGCTTATCCAAAAGAGCTATATGATAGGTTGGAGCGATGCCGCCAAAAGCTGCCATGCTCTGCTGCATCATCTGCCGGGTTTCATCGTTCAGTGTATCATAATCCTCATAATAAAGGAAACTGTTGATATAGGTAAACGCCCAGTCAATGAACTGCTGTTTCATCCATTCATATCGCTCCGCATATTCCCGCTGAAAACTCATGTTGACAGCCATCGGCTTGTCTGTCATGGTCAAAGCCAATGCCATCATAACACGGTCATTCTGGATGTTCCACATGGACTCGATCCCACGCTTGATCACATCCAGTTTGTCAAATGGAAAGAACAGTGCCAGATATTTTTCAGTGGACATAGTTTCTTCTTTGATGAAGTGATTTTTCGGCAGGTACACCGCCTCATATTCCATAAAGTTTGGTGTGGTAGGCAGCGCAGTCATCAGTCCAAACAAGCCGTATTTCACCGCAAATTGCTGGATAACTTTCTGAATTTCGGCATCCGGTTTTTTGCTCATACCCATGCGTCCTATGTTGATGGCATCCAATACAATTTTCTGATACTCTGCCAGTGGATCATAAATACTCGGTTGCGCCGTCTTGGTTGGCGTGAGATACAGAGTTCCGTCCTCTGCCGCCCTCCATTCATATTCACTATACCGCACCCAGTTAGAACTGGTGCGTTCAAAAAGGTTCTTCATATATAAAACCCTCCGTCATGTATTGTAACCTAAATAACTTCAATTTATATTACCAATTATACTATTTCTTTTCTTCAGAATCAATCTCCACCATATTTTCTTCTAAAAAATCTTTTTCCAATAAGGTCATTGGTTGCTGCTTTTCTGCCTTATCCAAAAGTGCAGGAAGCAGCTTTTTTCGTATCTTTTTGAGCATTGTGCCACGCACCTTGCGGATGTTCCGATCGCTTTGATTCCGTATTTTAGCGATCCTTGTTGAGCTAAACAGCCGGACAGCGCAGAGAAAGAGCAGCTCCTTGTGTTCCTCATTCAATTCCCAGAGAATTTTGGATAGGTATTCTTCCGTTACCAGTTCATGGATGTCGTAAGGACAGTAGAAAATGGCGTCAATGAAATCTCCCTTTCGGAGCTGCTTTTCCAGTACATCGTTCAGCGTATCAGGGAAAAAGAGTTCATTTGCAGATGCACCATAGTCAAGCGGAACATCATCACCGCTGCGGCTGAGTTCGTGATAGCGTTCCCTGCGCTCCCGATTAGCGTCCAGCTTATCCCACCATGCGATCACATTTTCAAAATCCTGCTGTGTTCTGGCAGAATCCTCCAATCGTGCAAGGGCTTCTGCCCGCAGTTCTCGTTTGAGCTTCTTACGCTCCGGTTCCTCCTCGTCAGTACCATCCTCAAAGGGATGTTCCTCGGCGTCGGCTTCCAGTTCTTCGATGAGCTGTTCTTCTTTTGCGATTTGCCACATGGCTTGTTCGGATAATTCGGTTTCTTCCCTATCCGTATCATTGTCAGCAAGAACAACTTGGTTCTTCCGCTTCCTTCGCTTCTTTTCGGGAAGATCGTCAGCGGCTTCTTCCTCATCGTCCCAAAGGGTATTTTCATCTTCTTTGTCATCGACTATGTAATCGGAATCGTCCGTTTCATATTCATCTTCATAGTCAGTATCTTCTTCATAAAAGCCGTCATGTTCATATCGTTCGGGATCGTCGAACACCGCAGACACCTCCCTTCAAAAATATTTTTGAAAATTTCTTGGATTCTCCGTAAAAACAGTTCCGCTAAGTACCCTGCATTTCTCCTATAAGTGAGGAGGTAATCTATTTTGTCTGTTAATAGATTACTTTCGACACTGAATGAAAGGAGGAAACCGCCTATGTCAAACAATTATCGTGAGCTGACGGGCAGGGAGAAGCAGCGGATTAAGAAGCTGGTTACTTCTCTCTGTGCCAACTACGACAAAGAGTACGGCTGCCCGCCATTGGACTGTGACTGTCCAATGTTGGGTATCTGCTTTACCAACAGCGCACTATGCAGATATTTCCGCAAGTCTGTCCTGCCGGAAGATGCAGGGTTGGAAGCCGTATTCACGCAAATACCGACCACTCATTGCAAACAATGCGGCAAGCCGTTCTCAACTGACGGAAAACGGGTGTACTGCTCACAGCACTGCGCCGAAGAAGCTCGCCGTAAGCAGACCGCAGCAAGGGTGCGTAAGTACCGAGAAAAACAACAACAGATGTAACGCTTTTGCCCTCGGAAAGCCTTGTGCCGCAAGGCTTTTTGAGGGCATTTCTGCATTGGCAGGGTGTTAATACCTTTTGCTCAATTTTAACCATGCAAATGGTTACACCATGCCGGAACTAAACCTATTATACGAAAAAACAATGAACATTTCAACACGGAGGTAACTGCCTATGGCAAAAAACGAGAACAGTAATTTTTCTTATATGACTCGCCGCATTGGCGGCACCACCTATAAAGTTAAAGTAGTATTCAGCGATACAGAGAAAGAAACAATGGAGGATAAAATTTTACGGATGATTCGCAATGAAACGGTTACAACTGGCGGAACTTGTGGTATAATAGATTCACCACAAATGAGCCGACAGTCTGAAAGGAGCGCATCATGAGCGTAAAACAGACTGAAGGAAAAATCACAGCTTTATATGAAAGGCTGTCCCGTGATGATGACCAGACTGGTGATAGCAACAGTATTGTCAATCAGAAAAAATACCTCGAAAGCTATGCCCATCAGAAAGGTTATACGAACTGTCAGCACTATACCGATGACGGTTGGAGTGGAGGGAATTTTGAGCGTCCCGCTTGGAAACAGCTTATTGCAGACATTGAAGCAGGCAAAGTTGCTCATGTCATTGTAAAAGATATGAGCAGGGTGGGGCGTGATTATCTGCAAACAGGCTTTTACACGGAGGTATTCTTCCGTCAGCATCATGTTCACTTTGTGGCGATTGCCAACAGCGTGGACAGCGACGATCAGAACAGCAATGAGTTTGCCCCGTTCCTCAACATTATGAACGAGTGGTATCTTCGTGATTTGAGCCGCAAGCAGAAAACAGCGATCCGTGTGAAAGGCGAATCCGGCAAGCCTACCACCAACTGTGCCATTTATGGCTACAAGAAAATGCCGGGAGATAAGTACAGTTGGTATATCGACGAGGAAGCCGCTGCGGTTGTCCGCCGTATTTTCCGGCTGACCATCGAAGGAAACGGTCCCTATGACATCGCCCGTATCCTCTATGACGATAAGGTGGAAACTCCTGCGGTCTACGCCGCAAAGCAGGGGCGTGGCGTTTGGAAAAGCAAAGAGGAATTTCCCAACCCTTATAACTGGAGTGGTTATATCGTTGGGCAGATTCTCTCCAAGCCCGAATATATGGGGCATACGGTCAACTTCCGTTCTCACAAGCAGTCCTACAAGGACAAAAATCCGGTTATGAATCCGCAGGAGGACTGGCTGATCTTTGAGAACACCCACGAAGCGATTGTAGATAAGGAAATGTGGGAACTTGCACAGAAACTGCGAAAGACACCGAGACGCCACGATACACTTGGCGAAGCCAATCCGCTGACTGGACTTCTGTTCTGTGCTGACTGCGGAGCAAAAATGACCAATCACCGTTCCAAAGGCGGTACGGAGAACAATCCCTATCCCTCTGATTTTTACGATTGCTCCACCTACACGCTGGCACATCAAAAGCGCACTCGTGCTTGCAGCGGTCACTATATTCGGACAAAAGCGGTCAGAGAGCTTGTTTTGGAAACCATCCGAACAGCCAGCACCTTTGCCAGCGCCAATCAGGATGAGTTTATGGAAAAGGTGCGTTCTGCTTCTCAAATCAGACAGGCGGAAGTCGCAAAGGATACCAAACGCAAGTTGAACAAAGACCGTAGGCGTATTGCCGAGCTTGATACCATTATCAAAAAGCTCTACGAATCTTTTGCTATTGGGCGCATTACCGATGAACGCTTTGATACTCTGCTTGCAGAATACGAAGCGGAGCAGAAAACTCTTGTCACATCTGTATCGGATGCGGAATTGCATCTGTCTTCTTTTGAGGAAGATACTGACCGTGCGGCGCAGTTCCTTTCACTGGCAAAGAAGTACACCGATTTTTCCGAACTGACTACTCCAATGATCAATGAGTTTATTGAAAAAATCATTATCCACGCCCCGGAAAAGATTGACGGGGATCGGGTGCAGGAGGTTGAGATTTATCTGAAATTTATCGGACGGTTTGAACTGCCCGAACCGAAGCTGACACCGGAGGAGATCAAGCGGCAGGAACAGCTTCGCAGACACCGCATCAAGAGCCGGGAACGCTACCAAAAAATCAAGGCTGGTGAACACGCAGTTGGTCAGCCATTTAAGCTAATCTGTAAATGCTGCGGTGAAGAATTTGAATCCAAACGGTCAAATACTCTGTTTTGCAGTCCGAAGTGCCGTACTAAATTTTATCGGCAAGAAGCGGCGGAAAATCGAAAGCGGGAATGTGTCTGTGAGAACTGCGAAAAAACTTTTACCGCTACACGGAAAGATGTAAAATACTGCTGTGATGATTGCAGGACGGAAGCAAACCGCAGGATGCAGAAAGAACGCAATGTTGCGAAGCAAATAAAAAAGAAAGAACCTGTATTGCTTGATACCCCGCCTGTTAAAGAAAACGGGCAAAAACAGAAAACAGCATAATAAATGACGCTGAAGGCGACTTGTGAGAATAAAATCTCATGAGCCGCCTTCCTTGCGTTTTCAGCCGGATACGGCAGAAAGGAATAAAATTTATGACAGAAAATGAAAAGAAGCTTTTGCAGGCGAAGCACAGATTGGAAGAAGCCGAGATGCGTGACCGGCAGAAAGAGCGAAAAGCACGGACACGGCGGCTGATTCAAGAAGGTGCGATTTTAGAGAAAGCATTACCGCAAACAACACAGATGACTTTGGAACAGTTGGAGGATTTTTTGTGCGAAGTATTCAAACCAATACGATGATTTTTATGAGCGACCGGCTATCGGTCGCTTTTTCTTTTTCCCGAAGGGCGCACTTACTCACCACCTGCAAAGCAGGCGGTGGTATCCCTCCCGTTGGTCGGGCTCGTGCGCTCTTCACAAAGTGTCTTTCAGCCGCTTTTCCAGAGGGGGGTAGGCAATGTCGCAAGCGAACATTCCCTGTGCAGTCGGCTCTATATTTTGCAATATCAGCAAAACGATGAGGTGGCATATTGCCACCCCATCCCGCCGCCTGCCTGCGAAAACCTGCCACCGGCAGCTTTTACGCAGTTATGGGTATCGCATTTTCGGCGACACCCATTTTCTCTTTTCAAAAGAGAAACAGAAAGAAAGGACGGTGAAAACAAATGGCAATCTATCATCTGGAAGCAAAAGTAATCAGCCGTGGTACAGGAAGAAGTGCTGTCGCAGCTTCCGCTTATCTGAGTTGTTCTAAAATCCTCAATGATTATGATGGGGTGCAGCATGACTACACCCGCAAGAAAGGACTGGTCTGGCAGGAAGTATTCCTACCAGAGTTCGCTCCGTCAGAATGGAAAGAACGGGGCGTGCTTTGGAACGCCGTAGAAGAAAATGAAAAGACAAAAGACAGTCGCCTTGCCCGTGAATTTGTGGTTGCTCTGCCGATTGAGTTGAGCGAAGCACAGTGGGAAAAGCTACTGTCCGATTTTATTTCTGGCACCTTTGTAGCTGATGGGATGTGTGCAGATGTGGCAATTCACGATCCATACCCTCCCGGTCACAATCCCCACGCTCATATCATGCTGACAGTGCGCCCGTTAGATGAAAAAGGGAGCTGGCAATATAAGACGCAGAAAGAATATCTCTGTGTGAAAAATGGAGAGGAACAAGGTTTTACTGCGGATGAGTTTAAGATAGCACAGACAGAGGGATGGGAAAAGCAATACCAGTATAAGGTCGGTCGCAAGAAGGTATATCTGCCACCCTCCGAAGCGGAGAATCACGGCTATGAACGAGCCAGCAAGCATCCGAAAAGCACCAAGTTCGGCAGACAGAATCCCATTGCCGAGCGTTGGAATAGCGAAGAACAACTTGTTTTATGGAGAGCAGCATGGGCTGATGTGACGAATCGCCATTTGGAGACTGCCGGACACGAAGAACGCATCGACCATCGCAGTCATGCAGATCGGGGCTTGACCGAGCAGCCCACCATTCACGAGGGTGTGGTTGCAAGAGCATTGGAGAAAAAGGGTATTGTTTCTGACCGCTGTGAGTTGAATCGTCAGATTAAGGCAGACAATGCGTTGCTCCGTGAGCTGAAAGCAACAGTCAAGAAGCTGATGCAGGCAGTTAAAGCATCTGTTCCTGCGCTTGCGGAAGCAATGGAGTCCTTACGGGCGAACATGATTATTTTCCGCTATCAAATTCGCTATGCCGGTTTTGGAAAACACAAATTATCGGAAAGTCTGAATGTGTTGAAGCCCGATCTGGAGCGTTATACCTTACTGGTACAGCAGATTAAAAATAAGACTAAAGAACGAAAAACGCTGCTTGCAGAAAAGAAAGCGACACCATTTTATCAGTTTGTTGCTCATAATGATTTGGCAAAACAGATTGCCGAACTGACAGAAGACTTGGAAGAACTGAAATCCGAAAAGACGATGCTCCTCAGTTCATTTGATTGTAGTGAGGATACTGGAATTGCTGAGGTCAAAAAGAGTGTTGCGGCTATGGAGGAAAATTTGAAGCGGCTGACAAAGCAGGAAGAAAAATATGCTGCCGAGTTGGAAGATGCCTTAAAGCAGTTTTCGGAATTAAGGGAGCAGGCAAAAAATGTGGATTCAATGGAACTCGCAGAACAGCGGATCGCCTTACAGAGGGAGAAGATTCCATCTGCCACTTCCAAGATCAAAGCGGCATATGGAGAAAAATTTGATCCGCTTATCCTGTTTGACAGCAAACGTGATGTTTCTGAATTATTGGAAGAAAAAACAGAGGTACAATCTGTTCGTGAGCATTTGCAGAAAAAACAGAAGCAGACAGCAGAGCGTAAAAAAACTTCAAAGAAACACGAGCAGGAACGGTAAAATCCCGTTCCCGCCCGCTGATTTTTACAGAAGATCATTTAATAAGTTCATGCACTTGACTTTCTGTTGGAGATTTGCGCTGCCATAGACATTCAGCGTAAAGGACACATTCTTATGCCCCAAAATCTCGGAGAGAGATTTGATGTCAAACTCCGGTATTTCGATTGCCCGTACTGCAAATGTATGCCTGATCTCGTGGAACTTCACCTTTTGTAGCCCGTTTCGTTTCAGGAAACGAGAAAAGAACTGCCTGTATGTGCGAGGTTCGGTTGGCTTGGTCTTACCGGTCAAAAAGTAATGGTTGGGGTTCTCAGTATAGAACTTCTTGATAATGTTCATCAGCAATGACGGTACGGGAATTGTTCGAGCTGATGTCTTGGTCTTCGGCGGTCCTATGTGCAGATAGGATTCACCCTTTTTCTTGTCATAGATGCGCTGGACGGTTTTGTTGATGCTGATGGTTTTATCCGTCAGCGAAATGTCCTTCATTTGCAAGCCGCAAAGTTCACCGATTCGCACCCCAGTAAACAGTGCAATGAGAATGCCAGCAGTCTTCCTATTCAGGTTCATGTAGATGCACTGAATAAGAGCTTGCTCCTGATCTTTGGAGAGCGATACCACTTTCTTGACACCCAGTTCTTTTGGGTACTCTATCAAGTCCCAGTTGAGCAGTGGTATCGCCCGTTCCTTGTAGGCATACTCCATAGCAAGACGAAATACCAGAATTACATCTCGAATGGTCTTCACTGTGAGACCACCAGACTTGTCCAACCGCCCGGAGTCATAGAGATACGATATGTAGCTTTGAATGTCCTGCTCGGTGATGCTGCCAATCTTCCGTTTGCCGAAGTGCGGTATCAAGTGGTTTTCGGCTATTAGCGTGAAGCTGGCATGGGTTGACGGTGTGATCATCGGCTTCTTTTGATTTAGCCAAGTGTTCAACAGCGTCTTAAATTGTGTATTATTAGTCATATTGACCACCTCCACAGATATTATCTGATGGAGAAATAATTAGGGCATTATAAACCTCAAGTAACGGTCTCGAAAAGCGTCCGAAGCTCCGCTTTCCGGGCTTTGATGAGCCGTGGAAGGCAGCACTCCTTTCGGACTATTTTGCCAAAAATATCAAGAAAAATGCTGATGGTGCGATAACCAATGTTATCTGCAATTCAGCAAAGCAGGGGCTTATTCCGCAGCGTGACTATTTTGATAAGGACATCGCAAACAGCGATAATACAGATGGGTACTATATCATCGAGACAAATGATTTTGTTTATAACCCACGGAAATCTACCGATGCACCCTACGGTCCCATAAGCAGCTATAAATATCCAGAAGCAGGGATAGTGTCCCCATTGTACCTGTGCTTCCGAGCAAAGCAGGAGATCAATCCTCTGTATTTTGAATGGTACTTCCGTTCGTCGGCATGGCATCGGTATATCTATATGTCTGGTGACAGCGGTGCAAGGCATGATAGGGTGAGCATCAAGGATGACACTTTTTTTGCAATGCCTATAAATATCCCCTCAGCAAAGGAACAGGATAGAATTGCTTTGTTTCTCAATGCCATAGAGCAGAAAATTGACAAACAGCGTTCTTTGGTTGATGCCCTCAAGAAGTATAAAAGAGGTGTCATGCAAAGAATATTCCGAAATATGTCTATGCTTTCCCCATCAGGTTTTGAGACAGTACAATTATCTGCAATTTTCAAAAAGATTTCTCGTAGAAACAGCAATGAAGAAATAAAAAATGTCATTACAAACTCCGCAGAGTATGGTTTAATCCCTCAACGGGACTTTTTTGACAAAGACATAGCAGTTGATGGAAACACATCAAATTATTATGTTATTGAGCATGGTGACTTTGTTTATAATCCCAGAAAATCTAACACAGCTCCTTACGGTCCTTTCAACCGATATGAGCGAGAAGAAAGAGGCATCATTTCTCCACTATATACCTGTCTGGTGTTGCAAGCAGATATAGAGCCATCCTATCTTGTATGGTATTTTAAGAGCGATGCTTGGTATCGGTATATTTACGATAACGGATCGCAAGGTGTTCGGTATGATAGAGTTTCAATGACGGATGGTCTCTTGATGGGAATACCGGTTATTATTCCCTCAAAAGAGGCACAGCTAAAAATAGCCAAGCTCCTTGACTGCTTGGAAAGTCGATTTCAAACTGAACTTTCTCAGTATGAATCCCTAAAATCTATTCGAGTGGCATTATTGCAACAGCTTTTTATATAAAGAGCTGTTGCAGCATGGATGACCGGATTTTTTCCAGATAAAGTGTTAGATGTTCTTCGTTCTCTATCTTTACATCTATTTTCAGCAGCAATGAAGAAATCCTCTTCTGCTCCCAAATGGGAGGTCTCAATACTTTCACTGCACCGAGTTGGGGACTTGTTAGCTGAGGAACGCCCGTTGATTCAATATAAATGGAAGTGGCATTGATTATGTGAGCAAAGAAATCCACATCATCTTCGTATTTAGGGACTAACGAAAGAAGACGGACAATCGGAACATACTTGCAGTGACGAGCTATCGCATGACCAACTTCGCCTCTTCCAGATACAGTAATAGAATCACCTTCTACTTTGAAGTAGTTTGCATAGCCATATAAACCATTATTAGTCAAGGCGTTTGCATACACTGGATATGGATAACTTGTTGAAT
>OIBN01000895.1_pt1 | contig 11833 bp, 11 predicted proteins | sample 1581031 | NCBI WGS metagenome assembly OIBN01 (sample SAMEA3882531, study PRJEB24775) | human gut metagenome | biome: human-associated habitat; feature: intestine environment; material: feces | place: Netherlands | collected 2009/2010
GCTTTACAAATTCTGTAATACGCACCGGAGCTGTAACGCCAGGTAAATGCTACCGGAGCATCTAATATGGAGGTTACTGTCCGAATGAAAGAAGAACTGACATCGGAACAGATGGGACATTTTCTCAACCGTATGAAGAATCAGTTGACGGAAAACAATCTCTACATAACCGGCATGGAAGATATGAAGCAACAGCGCAGTGATCGTCTGCAATACGAATGGCGAAAGATCAGTATCAACCTCCTGCTGTCTGTCTTCATCCTGCTCAATGTACTTTTCGGTATAACGGGAACATTCTGGCTGCGCATCGAGCAACGGCGCTGCGAGACCGGCCTGCGGATGGCACTCGGCAGTACGCGCCGGCGGGTAGGGTGGTTCTTTACTGCCGAGGGGTGGCTATTGCTCACCACGGTGGTTCCGTTGGTATTGGTTGTCATATTCAATATGGTACACATGGAGATTCCCGATTTATACAATCTCTCTTTCACTTGGTGGCGCTTTGCGGTCAGTTTTGGTGGGGTGCTGCTGCTTATGGGACTGATCATTGCACTGGGCACCTGGTTGCCTGCCCGCCGGGCCATGAAGTTGCAGCCGGCCGAAGCGTTGCATTATGAATAATTATTAAAATTACATATTATGATAAAACTTTATTTAAAACAATCGTGGATGCTGATCCGGCAGAACAAACTGTTCAGTAGCCTCTATGTGCTGGGCACGGGGCTTGCCATTGCCATGACAATGATCATTGCCATCGTGTATTATATTAAAATAGCTCCTATCTATCCGGAAGTGAACCGTTCGCTGACGATGCGGATGAAAGGGGTAAGTGCCATGCATGTCAAAGGAGGGGGAAATTCATATTCCTGTTCTTATGAAATGCTGAAAGACTGGTTCTATCCATTGCAATCGGCGGAGCTGGTTACCGCTGTAAACGAACACTTTCTGACCCGGAAGGGATCTTATATACAACCGGCCGGGGGAGGCGAGCAAATACCGGCTCTGGTAAAGTATACCGATCCTAATTTTTTTCGGTTGTTCGAGTTTGAATTTCTGGATGGGAAGCCTTTCTCGGAGGCCGATTTAGCCAGTGGGATTCGTAATGTAGTACTTTCTGACCGGATGGCCCGCCGCATTTTTGGCAGGACCGATGTGGTAGGGCAGACGTTTAAGCAAGACTTTAAGGAATCCAAAGTGGTCGGTGTGGTACGTGAGGGTAGTTATCTGTTGCCGGCATCTTACGGACAAATCTATATGCCGTATTCTTGTTTGCCGGGATACGACAAAAACAATGATGGAAGTCATAAGGTCGGTACTTATGTCGTTTACTTCAAGGTTCGTCAGAAAGAAGATATGCCGAAACTTTATGCGGAAGTCAACGAACTGGTGCGTAAATACAATACTTCCCAGAAAGAGTATACAGTAGATATCTTTCATCAACCGGATCCGTATTGGCAGACATGGTTCAGAGAGGGCAATACGAACGAGATTGACTGGGCATCGGTCATTAAACTGTATGGAGGGGCGCTTTTGGCGTTGTTGCTGGTGCCTGCCATCAACCTGAGTGGCATGATATCCAGCCGTATGGACGATCGCCTGGCGGAAATGGGGATACGAAAAGCGTTTGGAGCCAACCGGAAACAATTGTTGAACCAGGTGTTATGGGAGAATCTGCTTCTTACCTGTATCGGTGGATTGATGGGACTTATTGTTTCGTGGGGACTGCTTGTGCTGGGGCGCAATTGGGTGTTTAGTCTGTTTGACAAATATCCGACAGTCATATCCGACGGAGTCGATGTGGCTATCAATCCGCAAATGCTGTTCAGTCCTTTGATGTTTTGCGTAACGTTTGCTTTTTGTTTGATACTGAACCTGCTTTCCGCATGGTGGCCCACATGGCGTTCGTTGCACAAAGATATTATTGATTCACTAAACGAAAAGAAATAAAATATGATACGACTAATAATGAAAAACCTCTGGGCCCGCCGCCGGAAGAACGGATGGTTGCTGGCCGAATTAATATTGGTATCGATTGTCACATGGGTGATTGTTGATCCGTTGGTGGTGCTGACACATGACCGGAATTTGCCGGAAGGCTATCGTCCCGATCACCTTTTCCTGCTTCAGTTGGCTTCATACCCTGCCGGGTCGGAGCAATTCCGTGCCGAAGAGAATGATACATTGGCGCGTAAAGCCAATTTCGAACGGTTGCTCAATAAACTCAAACACTACGAGGGAGTCAAGTATACTACTTTCATCTTGAACGAACAGTATCCTTCGGCACTTTCCATAAGCAACGGCAACACGATGTTCGATACCATTCCGGTCCGCACTCTCCGTCTTGCCTTTATACCTCATACCGATTATTTCCGGACCATGGGGATGGAGGGAGCCGAGGGTATGACGGCCGAACAATTGGATAACCGTGATTTCCTGTGGACCGAATCGGTGCTGACAGCGGATATCTCACAACGGCTGAAAGACGGAAAACCGCTTTACGGACGCCGCCTTGGAAACGGGGACGAGGAAGACTACCGGGTGGGGGGAGTGATAGCTCCTGTTCGCTACCGGAGTTATATGCAGCCCATGCCCATAGAGTTATATGTGTATGAAGAGTTTCCTGATTATATGTACTATTATATTCCGTTGATAGCTTTGCGTATAGACGATCATTTGTCGGAGAAGGTTTTCTTGCATCACTTCCGTGAGTGGATGAATAAGGAGTTGACAGTCGGTAACTATTATGTGAAGTCAGTGCAGTCGTTTAGCGACATTCAGGAGCAGCATGAATTTTCCGAGGGTATCACCAATCAGTATCGTCTGAACCTGGCTTTGGGTATCTTCTTTTTAGTGAACCTTTGCCTGGGAGTAGCAGGAACTTTCTGGATGCAGACCCGTTCACGCCGTGAAGAGGTGGGCATCATGCTTTCTTTCGGCGGTACTCCTTCACACATCACCCGCCTGCTGTTATACGAGGGTTGGATACTGACCACATTGGGTACGTTGACCGGCTGTTTACTCTATTTGCAATACGCATTGAGGGACGGACTTTATACTACCTGTAACAGTGCGGAAGAGGCAATGCCTGCTTACTGGATCAACCACTTCGGCCTGCATTTTACGGCAGTTACTCTGATCGTATATCTCTTGCTGCTGATTGTAGTTTCCATCGGAATCTGGATGCCGGCACATAAACTTAGCCGTATCAGTCCGGTAGATGCGCTGCGTGACGAATGATCACTCGTTAAACCCATAGACAGTATGATTAAACTTTATTTCAAACAAGCCTGGCAACTGCTGAAACAAAATCCTTTGTTCAGCAGTGTGTACGTGCTTGGTACAGGATTAGGCATTGCCATGACCATGAGCTTGGTGATCATCTATTACATCAAGATGGCACCGGTCTACCCCGAAGAGAACCGGAACCGAATCCTGGTGAGTAAAGGGATGACTGCGATAGAGCAAGGCAATGAAAATAACTGGTTCAGTTCGAATGTATCTTTTCAGACGGTGAAACGCTTCTATTATCCGCTGAAGAGTGCCGAGGCTGTGGGGTGTTCTTTGGACGGGCATACTACATCGCTGCTTGAACTGCCGGAGAGTAAAGATCTGAAAGAGGTACAGGTGAAACTGGTAGATGCCGGATTCTGGAAAGTTTTCAGCTTCGCTTTTGTAGATGGTAAGCCGTTCACCAGGGCTGATTTTGATTCCGGATTGCGCAAAGCCGTTATTTCCGTAACGTTGGCTCGCCGGCTTTACGGAGATAATGCTCCGGTGGGCCGTACCTTTGTTCTCGACTCGGACGAATATCAAGTGTGTGGCGTGGTTAAAGATGTGTCCTTCATTACTCCTGCTACATATGCCGACATCTGGTTGCCGCTGACGGTAGATGCTGAGGTCGTAGAGGAGAAAGAGGGTAGTTATGAGTTGATTGGAAATCTGAGTGTTTATATGTTGGCACCCTCTGTCGGTTCGAAAGATAAGGTTGCCGGGGAAGTGCGGGATGCGTTCCGTAAATATAATTTCTCTCAGAAAAAGTACAAGGTCGATTTATATGGACAGCCCGTATCTTATTGGAAAAGCACTTTTTATGAATATTGTAATTCGGCACCCGATTGGGGAAAACTGATACGGACGTATGGGACTATCCTGCTGGCTTTGCTTTTTGTTCCTGCACTGAATCTGGCAGGAATGATCGCTTCGCGGATGAAACGTCAGCTTTCTGAAATGGGTATACGTAAGGCTTTCGGGGCCTCCAAAGCTTCGCTCCTGATGCAGATCTTTTGGGAGAATCTGTTTCTTACGGGGCTTGGAGGGTTGTTGGGCTTATTACTTTCGTATCTGATTGTCTATTGCGGGCGTAATTGGTTACCCGACCTGCTAAGTGCATATTCGGATGTGATACCCGAGGGAGTTGACAGTTTCTTAACTCCCGGTATGTTGCTGAATCCTGTGGTGATAGGCATTACATTTCTGGTCAGTTTGATACTGAATGTGCTGTCGGCTTTGATTCCGGCCCTGCATGCTTTGAAGAAAGATATTGTATATTCGCTTAACGATAAAAGATAAATAGCTATGAACCTGATGATGATACTCCGCCAACTGTGGAACCAGCGTGCTGCCAACGGATGGATCCTGGGCGAACTGGTGGTTGTGACTTATTTCTTATGGGGAGTAGTCGACCCTGTGTACGTATTATTGTCCGACAAGGCATTGCCTGACAATTACGACCTCACTGATACTTACTTGCTGAGCATAGGTGCATACTCTGCCAATCATACCAGATATAATCCGGAGTTGGATTCGGACTCATTGAAACAGGTTGATTTTATGCGTATTGTAGATCAGGTACGCCGCTATCCGGGAGTCTCTGATGTGACTGTCAGCTTTTTCAATTCATATCCGCAAAGCGGTACCTGGAATGGAGGACAGCTTTTCAATGATACGATCTTTGCAAATATACAGCAGATGACATTTCTGTCCGGCACCGACTATTTTGGAGTCTTCCGGATACATGATGCCCGGACGGGAGAAATACCTCCGGTGCTTGCGGAAGGAGAACAGGGAATCTATCTGACTCCTGACGTTGCCGAAAAACTGTTCGGTGAAAAGTATCCGCAGAACAAATGGATACATTGGGGAGACAGTACCCGTAAATCTCCGTTGACTGCTGTAATCGATCCCTTGCAAATCAGGAGTATCAGTCAGCCCGGTCCGTTGGTATTCAAAGCTACTTCTGAATTAATCCATCTTCCGGGAGCGGCCCGCATCTGCTTCCGCGTACGTGACGGACTGGCATCACCAGCTTTCACCGAGACTTTTAAGCGTGAGATGCGTCCGCGGATGCAGATCGGAAACTATTATCTGGTGTCACTCACGGATTTTAAAACGGTGAGTAAACACTTTGAGTATTATATGGGAACTACGGGCACTATCCGTTTGCAGATCATCCTTGCTGCATTTTTTCTACTCTGTGTGTTCTTGGGGATGGGCGGCACTTTTTGGTTACGTTGCAACTCACGGCGGGAGGAAATGGGAATTTACATGACGATGGGGTCTACTCGCCATCGGTTGATCCGGCAATTTCTTCTGGAGGCCTGGTGGATGGTTACTATTGCATTTGTAATAGGAGCCTTGGCGCAATTCCAAATTGTATATCTCAATGGTTTTGCATTTGCGCCGGATGATCCGAATCCGGATTATATACAGAATCGTCCGGTGTTACACTTCCTTATTGTATCAGCCATTTCATATATTTTGATCCTGGCTGTTTCGTTTGTGGCTACTTACATCCCGGTGTCGAAAGGTGCCCGGATGAATCCTGCGGATGCTTTGCGGGACGAGTAATCAAACTTAAAATTCACCACGTTTTCGGTATATTTAGAAATACGTTTCATAGCCCGGTGGAGTTGTCATACCTGAATGACCCTATATTCTGTCGGTGTACAGCCGACCACCTTTTTAAATATCCGTGTGAAATGTTGCGGATATTGGAATCCCAGTTCATAAGCGATTTCACTGACAGTTTTTTCCGAAGCCAATATCCTTTCTTTGGCTATATTGATTATTTTTCCCTGAATGTATTCCTGAGCGGTCTTTCCGGTTTCCTTTTTAATCAGATCGCCGAAATAGTTGGATGACAGGTTTACCTTGTCTGCGAAATATTTAACTGTGGGCAATTTTTCGTTTGGCGATTGTTCACTTTGGAAATAGACATCGAGTAGGTCTTCGAACTTCATCAATACATCTTTGTTCACTTTCGAACGTGTCACGAAATGACGTTCGTAGAAACGCATGCAATAATCCAATAACAATTCGATATTTCTTGCGATCAGGCGTTTGCTATGCTTGTCTATCGGACGGGACAACTCCTGTTGTACCTTGTCAAGGCAATCCTGAAAAATCTTTTTCTCGTCGTCCGAAAGATGCAGGGCTTCATTCGATGCGTATGAAAAGAACGAGTAGTGCTTGATTTCCTGTCCCAAAGATGTGCCGCGGATAAGGTCGGGATGGAAAAGTATCCCGTGTGACATCGGGCGTACACCATCGTTTAGCTTTACTTCGACTACTTGTCCCGGTGCGAAACTTGTCACTGTGCCTTCCTGATAGTCATACATTTGCCGTCCGTAACGCAGATCGCCACACTTTGTCTGTTTCAGGAACAGAGCGTATAATCCATAATTGAGAGTGAAATGTGTGGGAAACACTGTGGCTTTCGACAAGTCGACTACCGTTACCAAAGGGTGCAATGTCTCAAGACCATACATTTTATTATACTGGTCTACCGAGTTGAGCTTGATTACTTCTTCCATAGGACATCTGGTTGTTTATTCTGTGACAAATGTAAGAATTTTCATTATATGTAGTATGGGTGAGGAGATTAAAACAGGAATAGGGGTAAAAATATCCGTAATTAGGGTTGTATCGTCGGCGTTTTTCCTACCAATGTACCCGAGATTAATAGAACTTTTAGTTCACCAACGGGCAGTATGTTCATTTTCGGACACCCAACTCTCCGCTTAATATACGATTTATGAGGAAGTTATCTGTTTGGCATACCATTTGATTCTATCTCGTCTGTGTGGAATCGATATAGAACAAAATGAAACATCTAAATAAACTAAAGTTATGATTACATTAACCTCTCTTTCTAAAATCTATCGTACAAACGAGATTGAAACAGTAGCCCTTGAGAATGTCAACCTGAAAGTTGATCGTGGTGAATTCCTTAGCATTATGGGACCTTCCGGTTGTGGCAAATCGACTTTACTGAACATTATGGGTTTGCTTGATGCCCCTACCGCAGGGACAATAGAGATAAACGGTACACATACAGAGGGTATGAAAGATAAAGAGCTGGCCGCTTTCCGTAATAAAACGCTTGGTTTTGTATTCCAGTCCTTCCATCTGATAAATTCACTTAACGTAATGGATAATGTGGAACTTCCCTTGTTGTATCGCCATATAGCTTCTTCCGAACGTCGTAAACTGGCACAAGAGGTTCTTGAGAAGGTCGGTTTGAGTCATCGCATGCGTCATTTTCCGACACAGCTTTCCGGCGGTCAGTGCCAGCGCGTTGCCATTGCCCGTGCCATTATCGGTAATCCCGAGATCATCCTTGCCGACGAACCTACCGGTAACCTGGACTCTAAGATGGGTGCCGAGGTGATGGAATTGCTTCATCGCCTGAATAAAGAAGACGGACGTACCATCGTAATGGTAACTCACAATGAGGAACAGGCCGGACAGACTTCACGTACCGTCCGGTTTTTCGACGGACGTCAGGTACAGTAAGCAATAAAGGAATGCAAAATACAATCTAATAAAAAGAGCTTATGATTAAGCAATACTTTAAGCAGTCACTTGTTCTTCTTCAGCAGAATAAGTTGCTGAGTGTTATTGCCATTATTGGTACGGCACTGGCCATTGCCATGATAATGTGCATTGTACTTATCTATCAGGCAAGAACAGCCAACTATGAACCGGAGATAAATCGCGACCGTACCTTGTCGATCGAGATGACGATTGCTCAGAAAATAGATGATAAAGGATGGAATATGGGGAATCAGTTATCACTGCGTACCATTAAAGAATGTTTCTATCCAATGACTACGGCGGAAGCGGTGAGCGCCGTGCACTACAGCATGACGTCTTTGGCGGCTACTCCCGACGGAACCCGGGAAGTGAAGTGTGCGGTCAGTTATACGGATGATAATTTTTGGCGTGTATTTGGTTTCCGCTTTCTGCATGGTAAACCTTACGGGCAGGAATTTGTGTCCGGCGAGAAGAAACTGGTAGTGACCCGCTCGTTGGCTCGTCGTCTGTTTGGCATCGACAATGCGGTGGGACGTATCATTTCATTAGGATTTGTCGATTATACCGTCTGTGGAGTAGTGGCCGATGTGTCGGTACTGGCCGAGGCTGCTTATGCCGAGGCTTGGGCTCCTTATACGGCATTGCCGGATTATGAACGTAGTGTCAGCGAGGGTCTGCAAGGAGGATATTCATGTTATATCCTGGTACCCAAGGGGGCCGATCCGGATGTAGTTCGAGCCGAGGCACAACAGAATGTAGACCGTATGAACGCCAATCAGAAAGAACTGAAATTGTTGCTTGGAGGTGCGCCCGACACCCGCCTGATGTCTTTGGCCCGTGATAATCCGTTTGATGATCCGGATACATCGCGGTTGGTTCTGATTTATATCGTAGTGATTACCATCCTGTTGTTGGTGCCTGCCATTAACCTGAGCGGTATCACACTTTCGCGTATGCGCCGGCGGATGGAAGAGATCGGTGTGCGACGTGCTTTCGGTGCCACTCGTGGAGAACTTCTCCGGCAGGTGCTCGCCGAGAATTTGGTTGTTACATTGATGGGAGGTGTATTGGGACTGATCTTGTCGTACATAGCCGTGCTATGCATGCGTGACTGGTTGCTCAATACTTCTATGTCGGGGTATTATGGAGTGGACACTCAAGTATCCGCAGGTATGGTCATTCAACCGTTTGTATTTGTTTGTGCGTTATTGTTCTGCTTGTTGATGAATCTGCTGAGTGCGGGAATTCCAGCCATTCGTGTATCGCGCACCAACATTGTCAATGCCATTAAATAGAAGAAATCATGATAAAACATTTATTGAAACAGATATGGGCCCAGCGCTCTGTCAACGCCTGGTTGTGGTTTGAACTGATGATTGTCTCAGTCTGCCTGTTCTATGTAATGGACTATCTGTACGTAACCGGAAGATTGTATGCCACTCCGCTCGGTTTTGATACCGAGCACGTTTATCGGGTAAAACTAGCTTCGATACCTCCCGGAGGAAAGGAATATAAACCCGGTGATACTGATAGCTTGAAGATAGAACAATGGTTCTCCATCCTTTCGCGCCTCAGGGCTTATCCGGGAGTAGAGGCCGTATCGCTGAGTATTGGTTCGCATCCTTACAATCAAAACAGTTCCAGCGGTTCAAGGGGGATAGATACCACTTGGGTACACGGATATGTGTATAATGTATCACCCGATTATTTCCGGGTATTCCGCATCACTGACAAGCAGGGAAAAACCGAGTCACTTGTACAGGCGGCTACTCAGGAAAACACATGGATCATTTCTGCCGAAACCGAACGTGAGTTTTCCGCTAAGGGAACCGATGCACTGGGTAGGAGTGAAGAATTGGGGCGAGACAGAACCGACACATACCATTCGCGGTATATGCAATACCATCCGCTTTGATGATTTTTATCCGCTTTACCCTACTTATATCGAATGTCATTCGGAGGCTGCTTTGTTAGGGTGGAGGGGGAATAATGCGGAGTTTTGTGTGCGTGTCCGTCCGGATGCGGATGGTGTGGACTTTCCGTCCCGTTTCCGTAAAGATATGAAGGTACAGCTTCGGGTCGGTAATTTTTATCTTCTGGATATTACCTCTTTTGACGATCTTCGTGAGAACTATTACCGCAGCAACGGGAAGATAAATGATGTGAAAACCCGGATTGCCGCTTTAGGCTTCTTCTTGCTGAACATTCTGATGGGAGTGATCGGTACATTTTGGATACGGACACAGCAACGGCGTTCGGAGATGGGACTTCGGCTGGCTTTGGGATCTACCCGTGCGAACCTCAGAAGTTTGCTGATCGGTGAAGGGGTTTTATTATTAATACTGGCCACGGTGCCGGCTGCTGTCATAAGTCTGAATCTTGCCTTTATGGATTTGCTGACCGATACGATGCCGGTTGTTACTGTCACCCGTTTCCTGATTGTGCAGGCTATGACGTTTGTGTCGATAGTTGTCATGATCGTCATCGGGATTTGTATACCTGCCCGTCAGGTCATGCGCATTCAGCCTGCAGAAGCATTGCACGAAGAATAAGTATGTCTGTTGGGGGACACTCCCGAGTTCATTTACGGGCAGAGTGTTCATTATCGGACACCTCGTTGGGAACATAAGCGGTTGTATTTAAAGGAATTAATTTTTTGGCATATCATTTGAACAAGAATCTAATAAAAGAAATATTTAAAACTATAAATGATGATTACATTAACTTCTCTTTCTAAAATCTATCGTACAAACGAGATTGAAACAGTAGCGCTCGAAAACGTGAATCTGACAGTCAACCGTGGTGAGTTTCTGAGTATCATGGGACCTTCGGGTTGTGGTAAATCTACTTTGTTGAACATCATGGGATTGCTGGATGCTCCTACGACGGGTACGATCGAAATAAACGGTACACATACAGAAGGCATGAAAGATAAAGAATTGGCTGCTTTCCGTAATAAGACACTGGGTTTCGTTTTCCAGTCTTTCCACCTGATCAACTCACTCAACGTACTGGATAATGTGGAGCTTCCGTTACTCTACCGTCGTGTCAGTTCGTCCGAGCGTAGAAAGTTGGCGCAGGAGGTTCTCGAGAAGGTGGGTTTGAGCCATCGTATGCGTCATTTCCCGACACAGCTTTCCGGTGGTCAGTGCCAGCGTGTTGCCATTGCCCGTGCCATCATCGGTAATCCCGAGATTATTCTTGCCGACGAACCTACCGGTAACCTGGATTCTAAGATGGGTGCCGAAGTAATGGAACTGCTTCATCGCCTGAATAAGGAAGACGGACGTACCATCGTAATGGTTACTCACAATGAAGAACAGGCCAAACAAACCTCTCGCACCATCCGCTTTTTCGACGGACGTCAAGTGCAATAAATAATACAAAGTACAATGAAAGCAAAAATTATACTCGTAGCTTTGGCTCTTTTCCTGGGAGCCATCGGTTATACGGTGCAAGCTCAATGCAGTGCCGATTGCCAATGTGGTAAAACTACCGAAGATAAAACCTTGGCTGTCGGTAACCGTAAAGTTGCCGATTTCTCCATGATCCGGCTGGAGGCTGTCGGAGATATTTTTTTCACTCAGTCCGACCGTTGTTCCGTCCGGATAGAGGGGCCGCAAGAATACGTATCCAAAACTACTACAGTTGTGAAAAATGGTGTTTTAGTGATCGGATATCAAAAAAACAACAATAATTCCAAACACATAAAATTGTATATTACGGCTCCCAATTTGGACAATGTGAAGTTGCAAGGCGTGGGTAGCTTTAATTGCCGGGAACCACTTCGGTCAAGGCGCTTCGACCTGATCCTTTCAGGAGTGGGAGATGTTAATATCGACAATTTGAAGTGTAAGGATTTCACGGTGAAACTGGATGGAGTGGGCTGTGTAAATGTCAAGGTTGATTGTGACGCATTGGAAGCCCAAGCCAATGGAGTGGGAAGTATGACCCTGAATGGTAAAGCCGGTACCGCAAAAATATCAAGAAACTGGGTTGGCGGTGTCAATACCGGTGGACT
>OIBN01000896.1_pt1 | contig 11821 bp, 8 predicted proteins | sample 1581031 | NCBI WGS metagenome assembly OIBN01 (sample SAMEA3882531, study PRJEB24775) | human gut metagenome | biome: human-associated habitat; feature: intestine environment; material: feces | place: Netherlands | collected 2009/2010
CTTTTGTTTGCGCTGACACACAGGGCAAAGCGGCGCAGGCTGTCCAATCCACCGACACACAGCCGCTCTTCGCCTGCCGGTCTGCCGACGGCTCCCTTGCGCAAGATTTGTACTGCCAGCTGACACAGATTTTCCTGCTCTGTCCGGTCGCCCACCAGCTTGGAGCAGCGCTCCCACAGCACCCTCCATCCCAATGGTACACTGTACCACTCCATGGCATCTGCCTGCTGCCCGGGAAAAAAAATCTGGGTGCTCAAATCCCCGCTGTGTGCGCCGATTGTGATTGGCTGCCTGGACTGCACCTGTAAGACGCTTGCTGCCGCCCTTGCCTGCCTGCCGCCACAAGCCGCACGCAGCTGCATCCCTGCCGGCAAACGCTGCTCCAATCTCTGCCGACAGCCCTCTTCATAGCGCAGCACCCCATATCCCCAGAGGGTCGTGCTGCTGCAAAACAGCTGCTGTGCCAGCTGCGCCAGCCCTTCTGCTGCCTGCACGGTTTTGTCCACATCCAGACTGCCCTGTTCATTCAAAAAATCCTCTTGCACCTGCCTTCTCAACAGGCAGTAGCTTCCTTCCTGCACGCTTTCCTGCACCGACAGCACCATCCGGTCGGTGTACAATCCGATGTTTGCCCTTCTCATCAATCCAAAAAGCCTCCTTCGCATCATGCTGCCGTTATTCTTTCCATTTCCCGGTCTTTTTAATCAGCAGACGTTCCTGCTCCATTTTCATTTGCCAAGGATTGTGGTATGATATTCTTACTTTGATGTTATCTTTTGCTCCACAGAAAGGAAGGCTCATACAATATGAAGGTCCTGCTTACCGCCCTCAATTCCAAATACATCCATACCAATCTGGCTGTCCGCTACCTGAAGGAATATGCCGCACAGTACGGCTACGGCTGTGAAATTGCCGAATACACCATCAACCAGCATCTTCCCGACATCCTTGAGGAGGTCTACCGCCGCTCGCCGGACGTCCTGTTGCTGTCCTGCTACATCTGGAACATCGGCATGATGATGGAGCTTGCTGAGGAGTACCGCCGCATCTGCCCGCAGACCATCATCCTAGCCGGTGGTCCCGAGGTCAGCTACAACAGCGCACAGCTTTTGCAGGAGCAGCCTGCCTTGGACGGCGTATTGTGCGGAGAGGGGGAAACCGCCTTTTTGGAATACCTGCGCTTTCTCAATGGAGAGCTGCCCATCGAGCAGGTACACTCGCTGTGCTGGCGGGATAAAAACGGAACGATCCAAAGCAATCCTGCCGCCGAGCTGATGGACATGGCGCAACTGCCCTTTCCCTATCCCGACATCGACCAGCTTAGCGGGCGCATCCTCTACTTCGAGTCGATTCGCGGCTGTCCCTTCCGTTGCAGCTACTGCCTGTCCTCGGTTGCCGGCAGGGTGCGCTATCTTCCTTTGGAATTGACCTTCCAGCGCCTCCAACGCTTTCTGGATGCCAGAGTACAGCAGGTCAAATTTGTGGACCGTACGTTCAACTGCAAGAAAGACCATGCAATGGCGATCTGGAAATTCATTGCAGAGCATGACAACGGCGTGACGAATTTCCACTTTGAGATCGCCGCTGATCTGATTACTGAGGAGGAACTGGAACTCTTAAATACCCTGCGTCCGGGGCTGGTACAGCTTGAGATCGGCGTTCAGTCTACGAATCCGCAGACGATCAAGGCGATCCACCGGAAGATGGATTTTGGAAGAGTCACAGAGATTGTAAACCGGATTGCGAAGGGAAGAAACATCCATCAGCATCTCGACCTGATCGCGGGCCTGCCGTATGAGGATTATGACAGTTTCCGCCGTTCGTTTGCGGATGTCTATGCACTGCGTCCGCAGCAGTTACAGCTGGGATTTTTGAAAGTGCTGCGCGGTTCTTTCATGTATGAGCATACCGAGGAATATGACTGTCATTATCAGGAGCGCGAACCATATGAGGTACTGTACACGAAATGGCTGCCGTACGACGATGTGCTGAAGCTCAAAGACGTGGAGGAGATGGTGGAAGTCTACTACAACAGCGGCCAGTTCGTCCACACACTGCCGATGATCGAGCGTCTGTATGAGAACCCGTTCGATTTCTTCCAGGAGCTCGGCGATTTCTACCGGGCAAAGGGCTACAGTGAGGCGGCACATAACCGGATTCAGCGGTATGAAATTCTGCTCGAGTTTTTGCAGGACGAAAAACAGCAGGACGAAGCATTCTTCCGTCAGATGATGGTGCTCGATCTGTATGCGCGTGAAAATATGAAGACACGGCCGCGCTTTGCAAAAGATCCGTCCGAATGGAAAAACGAGTCGCGTGACTTTTATCAGAAAGAAGCCGAAACGAGAACACTTCTGCCATCGTATACGACATACGATTGGAAGCAGCTGCAGCGCATGACGCATGTGGAAGTTTTTGATTACGATGTGCTCGGAAACGGGGAAAAGGCGCGTACGGTACTCCTGTTTGATTATCAGAAGCGCGATCCGCTGACGGGAAATGCGGAGATGATCGACTGCAGTGAGCTTTTTTACGCTTGACATTTCAAAAGAACATGAGATACTAGAAAAGGTAATAAAAGATGAAAATACAAGATTTTGTAGTGCTCGATCTTGAGACAACGGGTCTTTCTGTAAAGGAAGACCAGATTCTGGAGATCGGTGCAGTAAAAGTGCAGGGCGGAGAGGTCACGGCATCGTATGAGACTTTTGTCAATCCGGGCAGAAAAGTGCCGGAGCGGATCACGGAACTCACCGGAATCCGGGATGAGATGATTGCGGATGCGCCCGATGTGGAGACTGCTGTCCGCGGCTTTCTGGATTTCTGCGGCGGCCTGCCGCTTCTGGGGCACAATATTCTGTTCGATTACAGCTTCATCAAGCAGGCAGCGATAAATGCCCGTCTGGACTTTGAAAAAGAAGCGTGGGATACGTTGAAAATTGCACGGAAAGCCCTCCCGGATCTGGAGAGCAGAAGCCTTGAAGCACTCTGCGGCTACTATCAGATCCCGCGGGAACACGCACACCGTGCAATGGACGATGTGCTGGAAACGCTGGCACTGTTCCGAAAACTGGAAGAAGGATTTTCGGAAGATCACCCGGAATGGTTTGCCGCAGCGCCTCTGAAGGCCAAAATGAAACGCGAGGTTCCGGCGACGGAGGCACAGAAAAAATATCTGGCGGACCTGATCCGGTACCATGAGCTGGATCTCGAACCGGAGTGGGGAGCACTCACAAAAAGCCGTGCATCCCGCATGATCGATCAGATTATTCTGGCACATGGAAGAATGGAAAAACGACAGAGAACTGAGAAAAAATAGAAGAGAAAAAGAAAGGATGGAACGATGAGTAATAAAGTCAATCGAAAAGCCCCGACAGAGGCACAGAAAAAGAAGAAAGATCCGCTGGCAAAGAAGAGAAATGCAGCAAAGATGCTGGCATTGATTCTTGCAGTGGTTATGGTGCTTGGTATGGTTCTTCCAGCACTTTTATGGCTGGTGTAAAGAGATTCTGTAAAAGACAGATTGAAATGGGAAACGGATCAAGAAGAGGCACAGTATGAAAAACAGCAGAAAAATGAGAGGCCTGCTGGTGATGCTTATCGCATTCGCATTCTGCTTTCTGGCAGAACCAGTCAAAGCGGATGACCGGACAGCGCTGGACGGAATCTATGTAGAAGACATTTCCGTCGGCGGTATGACCGAAGAGCAGATCACACAGGCAGTAAACGACAAAATTGAACAGTTAAAACCCTCGGTTATCAACCTGTCTGCCGGAGAGCAGAATGCACAGGTGACAGCAGGGGATCTCGGACTTTCCTGCGCCAACCCGGAGGTGGCAAGAGAAGCCGTCACAATCGGGCAGGAAGGCAATGTACTGAAGCGGTTCCTGACACAGAACCGGCTCAAAAATGGAGAGACGGTGACGTTTTCCCTGAAATATACAGTCGATGGCGAGGCAGCGCGCCAGGCGGTAGAAAACAACACGGCCGTGCTGAACCGCGAGGCAACAGATGCAACGCTGACCCGCGAAGACGGCGAATTTATCGTCAATCCGGGCCAGACCGGATGCAGCGTCAACGTGGATGAGTCCACGGCGAAGGTTGTCAATTACCTGACGACAAGCTGGCGGGGCGGTATCGGCGGCGTAGAACTGGTAACAGAAGAAACACCGGCAGGCGGCAATCCGGAGCAGCTTGCACTTGTCAAAGATCTGCTCGGCGAGGGTACGACGGAGTATGGCAACGGTACGAGCGGCAGAAAACAGAATGTCGCAGTCGGCGCAGAGAAGATTAACGGAACGCTGGTACAGCCGGGCGAGGAATTTTCTGTAGAGGCGGTCGTTGTGCCGTTTGATGCGGAAAATGGTTATGCACTGGCAGCATCGTATGAGATGGGCAAGGTCGTCGATTCGTACGGCGGCGGTATCTGCCAGGTTTCCACAACGCTCTATGTTGCTGTCTTAAAAGCAGAGCTTGAGGTGACGGAGCGGTACAGCCATTCCATGATTGTCCACTATGTGGATCCGTCGATGGATGCGGCGATTGCAGAGGGATTGAAAGACCTGAAATTCATCAACAATACGGATGCGCCGATTTATATTGAGGCGAGCGCGGACGGAAGCACCCTGCATTTTGCCATCTACGGCCATGAGACGAGAGATCCGAACCGCACGGTCCGCTATGAGAGTGAGACGACAAGCACGGAGGATCCGACGCCGGGCCTGACGGAAGATGCGAATGCATCGTTTGGAACAATTGAACAGACATCGTACGGCTATCAGGGTTCGACGGCGCGGCTGTGGAAGATTGTGAATGACAATGGAAATGAGACGAAGGAGCAGGTGAATTCCAGCACTTACCGCATGACATCGGATGTCTATACCGTGGGAACAAAGACGGACAATGCAGCGGCGCGTGCGGAAATGCAGGCGGCGATTGCGGCAAATGATCTTGCAAAAGCAAAGGAAGTTGCAGCGAAATACAGCCAGAGCAGTTCGTCATCGAGTTCTTCGGAGAAGAAGGAAGACAGCAGCGATGATTCGGATTCGGATGGTACGGAAAAGACGGACGACAGCAGCGATACAGAGAAAACGGAGGACGATGAGGACTAGGCGTTTTCTGGTTACAATTCGCTGGGAACCAGTGAACTGTAACATTTTCCGTGAAAAATGGGAAAGCAGAGGGAAAAGGAGTACGGATTCCGTCTGCTTTTTCGTTTGAAACAGGAAGTTCGAGGAGGACAAGGGATGCGAAAGGGTAAATTACAGCAGAGCGTGCTGGTGCGCTCGGTGTTTAAGATGCTGGGGCAGAAAAGAGAGGACGCAGCAGGGCCGGCGGTCGGACGCGGGGTATCGGCACTTGCAGGAGAAAAGGAGACGCAGGTGTTTTCGTGTGCGCCGGTGCTGGTGAAGGATCCGGAGGACGCGGCGCTCGCGGTCTGCCGGGTGTGCAACAGTGTGGCCGCGGCGGGGGCATCGGCAAAAGGAGTGCTGGTGTCGCTGATGCTGCCGGAGGCGATGGAAGAAAAGGATTTAAAGGAGCTGATGCGGGCGGTTGACGGTGCGTGTGTGCGGTATGGAACTGCGGTGATCGGCGGGCATACGGAGGTGACGGACGGGGTTTTGTATCCGGTGCTTACCGTGACGGCGGCAGGCGGGACAACGCGTGCGGGGCTGTTTGATCCGTCGTGTGTGACAGCGGATTTGGATCTTGTCGTGACGAAGGGGATTGCGCTTGGCGCGGTGTCTTATCTGGCAAAGACAAGAAGGGATGAGCTTCTGACGAGATTTTCTCCGGGATTTATCCATGGGGCGGCGGATTTTTCGGAGGATTACTCTGTCTGCCGTGAGGCGGAGATTGCGATCGAGCACGGTGCGGCTGCGATGCAGGATCTCTCGGAGGGCGGGATTTTCGGGGCGCTCTGGGAGATGGCGGACGGCGCGGGTATCGGGCTTGATGTGGCGCTGAAGAGGATTCCGATCCAGCAGGAGACGGTGGAGATCTGTGAATTTTTCGGGGTGAATCCGTATCAGATGCTTTCGACGGGGGCGCTGCTGATTGCGGCGGCGGACGGCGAGGGGCTGGTGCAGAAAATGGCACTCGAAGGGATTCCATCGGCGGTGATTGGGCGGACGACATCCGGGAAGGAGAGGATTCTCCGGAACGGGGAAGAGGTCAGGTATCTGGATAAGCCGCAGATGGATGAGATGTACCGGGTTGGCAGATAAGGCTTAAATATACGACAGGAGTGATTGGTAAAATGGCACATTTGAATATTGTTCTTCATGAGCCGGAGATTCCAGCAAATACAGGTAATATCGGACGGACGTGTGTGGCGACGGGGACGAGGCTGCATCTGATTAAGCCGCTGGGGTTTGATATTTCGGACAAGGCGGTCAGGCGCGCGGGGCTGGATTACTGGCCGAAGCTGGATGTGACGGTGTATGAGAGTTACGAGGATTTTCTGGAGAAAAATCCGGGGGCGAAGATTTACTATGCGACGACGAAGGGGCCGCAGACGTATGTGGATGTGCAGTATGAAGAGGACTGCTTTATCATGTTCGGAAAGGAAAGCGCGGGGATTCCAGAGGATATTCTGTACGATAATCAGGAGACGGCGGTGCGGATTCCGATGATTAATGATATTCGGTCGCTGAACCTTTCAAATTCCGTGGCGATCGTACTGTACGAGGCACTGCGGCAGAATAACTTTGACCATATGCAGCTCGCGGGGCATTTGCGGACGCATGAGTGGAGGTAGACGGACGGGACTCTGGTGATCGTAGACGGAACTGCATTCTTTTTATAAGGAAGAAGTTAAGATCATTTCCAATTCGGCGAAGACCTGCTCGGCGTAAAGCTGTTTGATTTCGTGGCGGGTCATGCCGGAGACGTTGGTCTGGAAGGTGAAGGTGTGGGCTTGGGCTTTGTATAAAATACAGAAGTAGACGACGCCCTGTACGCTGTCAGCGTTGTTGGGGTCGAGATTTCCGGTTGTGCCGGTGATTCCGATGGCGATGGCGGTGTGCAGGTTTTCTTGTACTGTGCGGGCCATGGCTTCGGCGCATTCGGGGGAGTAGACGCCGTGGATTTCGATGACGGAAGGGTCGACGCCGACGAGGACTTTGGTTTCGTTCAGATACGTGACGTAGCCGCCGGGGAAAATGGCGGAGGCGCCTTCGGTGTCGGTGATCAGGGAGGCGATCAGGCCGGAAGTGCAGCTTTCCATGGTGGAAATGGTGGTGTGGGATGCAATGAGCTGTTTGATGATGGAATCAATGGTGTTTGGGTTCATAGTGAAAATTACCTCCAGAGTTAGTTTGATATGTCTGGCAAAAAAGCCCCTCGGCGGAGGGGCTTATTTTGGTGCTTCGCCTTTGGCGAGTGTAAAGATAAATTCGGTACCAACGCCCTCTGTACTGATGACATTGATATTCTGGTTATGCGCAGTGATGATCTCTTTGACGATCGAAAGCCCAAGTCCCGTTCCTTTGCGGTCCTTGCCGCGGGAGGCGTCGAGCTTGTAGAAGCGCTCCCAGATTTTCGTGATGCTTGCCTTTGGAATGCCGCAGCCGGTGTCCTTGACGGAGACGAAGACTTTACCGTGCTTCTCCGTTGTCTCAACTGTGATGGTGGAATCGTTGTTGCTGAATTTGATTGCATTATCAATGAGATTGTACAGCACCTGCTGGATTTTTCCCATATCGGCGCAGACGTATAAGGTGCGCGATGCGAGGATCAGTGAAATGGAAATCCGTTTTTTTGTGCAGGTTCCCTCAAACGAAGCGGCGGTATCCTTGATGACGGCGTTGATGTCAAACGAGGTCAGATCGAGCATATTCCCTTTATCGTCGATGTCGTTCAGCGTCAGCAGGCTCTGCGTCAGCTTGTGCAGCCGTTCTGTCTCAAACAGAACGATTTTCAGATATTTTTCCTGCATTTCCGGCGGAATCGTTCCGTCGAGGATTGCCTCCACATAGCCTTTGATCGAGGTCAGCGGTGAGCGGAAGTCGTGAGAGACGTTCGCCACAAATTTCCGCTGGTATTCGCCGGTCTTGTTCAGCTCGCCGGACATGTAGTTCAGCGTGGAAGCGAGATACCCCATCTCATCGTGAGATTTAACATCAATTTTGTGGGTCAGGTTGCCGGAGGCATACTCCTTTGCACCGTTGATGATCTTTTTCAGCGGCCGGTACACGACGAGGGAGAAAAAGATCAGAATCACAAACGAGAGTCCGAACACGAGCAGGAACAGAAAATCAATCCGTGCCAGCAGACTTTCCCTCTGCTGATAGACGTCCTGCAGCGGAAGGTGGATGGCGACATAGCCATTGATCCGGAAATCGGAGGTGACGGGAACCATGACGCTCAGCATTTTGTCTTCGAAATAGCCGAAAAACGTTCCCGTGCTGTAATACTCGCTGCCGAGCGCAACTGGATCAAAACCGTCGATGATCTCCGGGTTTTCCTCATCGAGTGCAGCTGCCGTGTTCAGCAGAATTTCCCCGTCTGCGCTGATGAGCCAGATCTGGGAATTGTGATAGGAAGCCAGTGCACTGAGCGAATTGTAAAGATCCGTCAGGGAACGCTCACTGTGGTAATAAAGGTCGCCCTGTTTGGAAGCGATCTGCGTGGCCTCCCGGTACAGACTGGTGCTCGCGCTGGAGACCAGACTGTCCTCCACCATGCGGGAGCCGACCGTTGAGATCAGCGTAAAGCCGGCAATGGCGAGAATGACATAAATGAGAATTAATTTCCGGTAAAGCGTGCGTCGCATTATTTTTTAACCTCAAACTTGTAACCGATGCCCCAGACCGTCGTGATGGCCCAGGAGGAATGGTCCTTGATTTTTTCGCGGAGACGTTTGATATGAACGTCTACCGTGCGGGTATCGCCGATGTACTCATAGCCCCAGATATGGTCGAGGAGCTGTTCTCGCGTAAAGACCTGGTTTGGTGAGGAAGCAAGGAAGTAGAGAAGCTCCAGTTCCTTCGGCGGCATATCGACGGTGCGGCCCTGGTAAATGACGGAATAGTTCGTCTGGTTGATGATAAGATCCGGGTACTCGACACATTTTCCTGCGGTCGCGGACACCGGGATCGTGCGTGATGGCTGAAATCTCCGCAGCACTGCTTTCACACGGGCAACGAGCTCCTTGGAATCAAATGGTTTGATGATGTAGTCATCCGCGCCGAGTTCCAGGCCGAGGACTTTGTCGAACACCTCGCCCTTTGCCGAGAGCATGATGATCGGAACATCGGAATCGTGCCGGATTTCGCGGCAGACCTGGTAGCCGTCCATGCCGGGCAGCATCAGGTCGAGCAGAATCAGGTTCGGCTGGAAGGAGTGAAACTCCCGGACAGCCTCTTCTCCATCGTTTACAATTTTTGTGTCATAGCATTCCTTGGTCAGATAGAGAGAAATCAGTTCTGCGATATTGTTATCGTCATCGACGATCAGAATTTTCTGTTTGGAAGCCATAAAAGATTCTCCTTCACTGGGGACAGGACGGAACCGCATACAGTATGCGTTCCGTCCCATATTTTCCTGAGTTTTTATTTCTTAAACGTAACAATCGTAACGCCGGCATCGCCCTCGCCAAATTCCGCTAAATGGAAGTCCGCTACGTGTTTCTGGCGACGCAGATAATTGTGAATGCCTTTCCGCAGTGCGCCCGTTCCTTTTCCGTGGACAACGCGGACACTCGGCAGATGGGAGAGATAAGCGTCATCGAGATATTTGTCGAGTTCGGCAACCGCTTCATCCACCGTTTTTCCGAGCAGATTGATCTCGGTAGAAATCGTGGCAGCCTTGGAAAGTTTCGATTTTCCGCTGCTTGTGCGGGAGATGGACGGGCCGGTGATGACAGCCTCGTCGATCAGCACAAGGTCGGAGATATGCACTTTGGTCCGCATGATACCCATCTGGACGAAGAGATTTCCCTTCGAATCCGGGCGGGTGCTGACAGTACCTTTGAGATTCATGCTTAAGACTTTGACGGCATCGCCGAGATGAAGATCCTGCGGGCGGAGATTTCCGGTGCGCTTCGGCACTTCCTTCGCCTTTTTCTTATCGAGCTTGTTCATCTTTTCACGCAGAGCGGTACGTTTCTGCTCCATTTCGCGGACGGAAACATTCTCTTTTCCAAATTTCTGGAAATCGCGCATCGTCTGGTCGGCGTATTCCTTCGCCTCGCGGAGAATTCTCTGTGCCTCCTCGGTTGCATTGGAGATCATCTTTTCTTTTCTTGCGTCGATCTGTTCCTGATTCTTGGCAAGGCTCTGCTTCAGTGATTCGACTTCCGCGCGGGTGCGGGCAAGCTCTTCTTTTTCGCGTTCCAGCGTGATCCGGTTCTGCTCGAGAGTAGTCAGAACGTCCTCAAACGATTCATCCTGCTCGCTGATTTCGTCTTTTGCCTTGTTGATGATGTAGTCCGGCAGGCCGAGTTTGCTGGAAATCGCGAACGCATTACTCTTTCCAGGAACGCCGACGAGCAGGCGGTATGTCGGGCTTAAAGTCTCGACATCGAATTCACAGCAGGCATTCTCCACGCCCGGTGTGGATAAGGCATAGATTTTCAGTTCACTGTAGTGTGTCGTTGCCATGGTGCGGATGCCGCGCTCGTGGAGCGTAGAGAGGATCGCGATGGCAAGCGCCGCGCCCTCTGTCGGGTCGGTACCGGCGCCGAGCTCATCGAACAGGACGAGGGAATTGCGGTCTGCCTTGTCGAGGAAGGAAACTACATTCGTCATGTGGGAGGAGAAGGTACTCAACGACTGCTCGATGCTCTGCTCATCACCGATATCGGCGTAAACCTCGTCGAAAACGGAAAGGGAGGAGCGGTCGAGTGCCGGAATGTGAAGTCCGGACTGGCCCATCAGTGTTAAGAGTCCGACCGTCTTTAAGGAAACCGTTTTACCGCCGGTATTCGGTCCGGTGACGATCAGAAGGTCGAAATCTTCGCCGAGCGACAGATCAATCGGAACGACTTTTTTCGCATTGATCAGCGGGTGGCGTGCCTTGCGCAGGTGGATTTTACCTTCGGTGTTGAAGATCGGCTCATTGGCGTTCTGCTCCATTGCAAGAGCGGCGCGCGCGAAGATGAAGTCAAGCTCTACCATGTTTTCGAGGTCGTAACGGATCTCATCGCGGTGCAGGTCTGCCTGGGCACTCAACGTAGAGAGGATGACCTCGATTTCTTTTGCTTCTTCAATTTCCAGCTCACGGATATCGTTGTTCAGTTTGACAACGGCCATCGGCTCGACAAAGAAGGTGGAACCGGTCGAGGACTGGTCATGTACCATGCCAGGAACCTGGCCTTTGTACTCGGATTTGATCGGGATACAGTAGCGGCCGTCGCGCATCGTGATGACGGCATCCTGCAGATACGTGCGGTAGGAACCGTTGACGAGCGAGATTAACTGGCTGTGGATTTTTTCCTCACACGATTTGATGGAACGACGGATGCGGCGTAGATTCGGGCTTGCATCATCGCTGATTTCATCCTCGGAGAGAATACAGCGGCGGATTTCCGTGGAAAGCAGCGTCAGAGGCTCCAGTGTTTCGAAGAGATCTTCGAGGCTGTCCGGCGTCTGGTCCGCATTTTCGCGGCGGCCGTACGCTTTGACGCGTGCCGTGTTTTCCAGAAGTGCGGCGGTCTGCAGAAGCTCCGTGATGTTCATGGAGCTGCCGATTTCGAGACGCTTTAATGCGCCGCGGATATCTTTGGCATCACCAAAGGAAATGTGGCCTTTTTTAAAGAGCCGGGTGAGCGCGTCGTGTGTTTCGTGCTGCATCCGTGTAATCTGGGAAAGGGAAGAGG
>OIBN01000910.1_pt1 | contig 11682 bp, 8 predicted proteins | sample 1581031 | NCBI WGS metagenome assembly OIBN01 (sample SAMEA3882531, study PRJEB24775) | human gut metagenome | biome: human-associated habitat; feature: intestine environment; material: feces | place: Netherlands | collected 2009/2010
ATGGTCATTATTCCCTGGTTATCAATAACATAATAAGAAGAAGTGCCTGTGTTCTCTTTGGTATCTTCTCTCTTTACTGTACCATTTCCAGTAATCGTAAGTGTTCCATAATTGGTAATGGTTGCTGTTGCTTTTGTTTGTTCCCCGTTCAGCGTTTTCCCATTCAAATCTAAAACGACACTTTTACCAGACTCTACTGTAATTGTACCGGTGATATTCTCTACCAATTTTACATAAATATCATCAGTACCCTTTTCTAATGCAGAGTTAAAATCGTCAACGCTTTTAATTTCATAAGGACTTGCCTGTGTGCCTTCACCTGTCAAATCAGCTGTCTCAGTCTCAGTCTGTGTAGCAACTACTTGATCGACAGGAGCATCCGCAGGGGTGTTGGACGGACGGTTTGCAAAGAAGAATTCCAAATCCAGCAGGTTGTTGAGCTTTGCTTCTTCTACCAGCAGTTTTTCCTCTTCGGTCAGCGCGTCGTAGGCTGCTCTGGCTGCCTGCACCTGTGCCAGCAGAGCGTCTGCGTCGGTGTCCTCGGTCAGGCTGTCAAACAGCGGCAGACCTGTCAGCGCGCCGATTGCTGCCAAAAGCGCCTCGGACTGCTGTTTATCCTCATCTTTGTTTTCTTCTTTATTTTCGTCGACGTTTTCGCCTTCGTTGCCCTCGTTGCCGCCTTCTTCGCCGCCAACGTTTTCACCGGCATTTTCGCCTTCAACAACGGTAACATTCTGCGGATTGCTTTCCCCTTCCGCAAATGCCATGAAGCTGCCGCTTGCAATCATTGCCACACACAGCATGATGGACAGTGTTTTCTTTAATCCATTCATCGTTGGGATTCCTCCTTTTAAATTCGGAAAGCTGGCGGAACCCTTCCTATTCCATTTGGAATAGGAAAAAGCCCGGGCTTTTTCCTATTTTTTTCTCATTTAGTATAGCATCCTCTTTTGGCAATTACAATATCCTGTGACATATTTTGTGACAATTTTGTGCAGAAAATTTTATTGTGGTATCTCCTTATTTTCGTCACTTTGTTCACTATACTGGAAAGACGTCCAAATCCTGCCCGTTGACCACCTTTCCGTCATAGCCTGCCTGCCGGATTTCCTCCAAAATCGCTGCGCACCGCACATCCATCTGCGCCTGAAGGTCCTGGGTGTTGTCCTGGATATTCATGTGGTAGATGCGATGGGTGGTGACCAGCAGCTTGGGCTGCGCCTGTGCAGCAATGGCGGCAAGGTCGGTGCTGAGGGTGTGGACCTCGCGGTGGTACTTCTGCCATTTTTCCTCGCGGCATCGGATACCTGCGGCATATTCGACCTCGTGCAGCAAAATGTCGCAGCCCTTGGCTTTTTCGGCAACCACCGGCAGGGGTGCGGTGTCCCCGCTGACCACGATGACCCCATCCTGTGTGACAAAACGATAGCCATAACTTTCCAGTGTGCCGTGGCTGACAGCAAACGCTTCCACCTGCACCCGTTCATCCCGGTAGATGATGCCTTCCTGTATCTCCTGCACCTGCACCTGATAACCCACCTCGTTGGCTCGCTCAAAGCCATGCAGACGAAAGTCGATGTCCACCGCATACGCCTGCAACAGGTGGTCGGTCATACGCTGCAAGCCCTTGGGACCAAACACCTTGAGCGGACTGCTGCGCTCCAGCACCCACGGCGTGAAGATAAGGTCGGCATAGCCCACCGTGTGGTCTGTGTGCAGATGGGTGCAGAAGGCGGTGGTCAGCAGGTCCGGTCGCAGCGGGTCGATGCCCTTATAGTACGCCTTGGATGCCTGCCGCACCACGCCCGGTCCAAAATCCACCAGGTAAGCCCGGTCGTCCACCACCACAGCGCAGGCAGGTCCGCTGGCGTTCGGGCAGGCGTTTGGGGTCCCTGTTCCAAGTAAAACCAATTTTGTTGACATAACGTTCATTCTCCTCTTTTAAATCAAAAGGAGGCTCTGCGAACTGCTCACAGAACCTCCTGTCCTTTTTTGTGTTATTCGTCGCTGTCAGGGAACTGCTGGCATTTTTTTCGATAATAGAAGATGAACAGCAGCGCTGTCAGCGTCCATGAGATTGGATAGCTGTAAAGGATGGTGTCGATGACCGGCTTGAGCGGAACGATGAACCAAACCCACAGCACTCTGAGTACGCACACACCGCCGCAGGTCATCAGCATCGGCACCAGCACGTCGCCGGTACCGCGCAGCGCACCCGAGTAGACTTCGATAAAGACATACACTGCATACGCCGGCGCCATCAGGGTCATCATGTGCATTCCGATTTCGATGACGGTGGCATCGGTGGTGAACATCTGGTAGACATACTTTCCAAAAATCAGGAAGACTGCGCTGATGACGACCGAAGCGCCCATTGCCATCCCGATACAGATGCGCACGCTTTTGCGCATCCGTCCAAACTTGCGCGCGCCATAGTTCTGTCCCACAAAGGTGGTGATGGAGATGCCAAAGGCGCTGATGACCATCCAGAAGAAGGAGTCGATCTTTCCATAGGCAGTCCATGCCGCCATCGTGTTGGTTCCGAAGGAGTTGAGCGAGGTCTGGATGATGATATTGGATGCACTGTACATCACCGACTGCAAGCCTGCCGGCAGACCAATTTTCAGCAGCAGCTCCAACGCATCACGGTGAAAGCGAACCTGTTTGAGTTCCAGCCGGAAAATATCCTTGGAGCGGCACAGCGCCAGCACCACCAGCACCGCACTGACTCCCTGGGCAAACACCGTTGCAATGGCAGCACCCGCTACGCCCATATGGAAAAAGACAACCAGGACTACGTCCAGCAGAATATTGATAAAACAGCAGACAATCAGATAGTACAGCGGACGGCGGGAATCTCCGACCGCACGCAGGATGCTGGAACCTACATTATAAATGAAGACAAAGATGATTCCGGCAAAATAGATGCGCAGGTAGGTGGTAGACGGTGCGATGACCTCCTCGGTGGTGTTCATCCAACGAAGCATCATCGGAGACAGCCAAATTCCAATCACAGAGATGACCACGCTGCCCACCACCGAAAAGGCAAACGCGGTATGCAGTGCATTTTGCAGTCCCTGCTTCTCCCTTGCGCCGTAATACTGGGAGATGACCACCGTTGCACCGGAAGAAAGTCCGACAAAAAAGCCGACAATCAGGTTGATGATCTGGCTGGTGGAGCCGCCCACCGCCGCCAATGCTTCGGTACCGACAAATCTTCCTACGACAACTGCGTCTGCCGTGTTGTAGATCTGCTGAAAAAAGGTGCCCAGCACAATCGGAAAAAAGAAAATCAGCAGCTGTTTCCAAATCACACCGTTGATGATCCGGTTCTCTTTGTTCTGCACATTTTCCATCTCGATTCCTCCTCCAAAAAGCTTTTTGCAAGACCCTGATCAGTCCTGCCTATAAATATATAGCATAATCGACCCTTGCTTGTCGAGAGAAAAACTTAAAATTTTTCTGATTAAAAAATCACAAAGCCCCTTTTTTCAAATTTAGAAAAAAGGGGCTTTGTCAACCTCAATAATTTCTGCGGTCATCCTCGGCTTTTGCCGCAGCGACCATCTTCATTTCGATCCACCGCTCTTTGGTAATCAGTACCTGTCTGGGCTTGCTGCCCTCAAACGGACCGATGATACCTTTTTCCTCCATCGCATCCATCAGGCGGGCTGCACGCGCATAGCCCAGCTTCAGCCTTCTTTGCAGCATGGAGGTGGATGCCTGCCCGGTTTCCACCACAATCTCAATCGCGCTGGGCAGCATCTCGTCCTCGTCCGAGAATCCGCCGCCCTCGTCCTTGCCACCCTTCTTCTTGTTGTCGGAAACGGCATGGCGGTCGATCTCCTGCAAAATCTGCTCGTCATAGGTCATCTTCTGACCGGACTGCTTGATAAATTCGATGATGCGCTCGACCTCCCCGTCGGTCACAAAGCAACCCTGAACGCGGGTCGGTTTGGAGGAACCGATGGGAGAAAAGAGCATATCGCCTCTGCCCAGCAGTTTTTCTGCACCGCTGGAATCGAGGATGGTGCGCGAGTCGATCTGAGAGGAAACCGCAAAGGCGATGCGGGAAGGGATGTTCGCCTTGATGACACCGGTGATGACGTCCACCGACGGACGCTGGGTAGCAATGACCAGGTGCATTCCTGCCGCACGCGCCATCTGTGCCAGACGGCAGATGGAATCCTCCACCTCGCCCGGCGCTGCCATCATCAGGTCGGCAAGCTCGTCGATGATGATGACAATCTGCGGCATCGGTTTAAGCCCGTTCTTCTCTGCCGCGCGGTTAAAACCGGTCATATCCCGCACACTGTAATCCTTAAACAACTGATAGCGGTTGAGCATCTCGTTGACCGCCCAGGACAGTGCGCCGGCCGCCTTCTTGGGGTCGGTGACCACCGGGATGAGCAGGTGTGGGATGCCGTTGTAGATGCCCAACTCCACCATCTTCGGGTCGATGAGCACCAGCTTTACCTCCTGCGGAGTGGAGTGGTAGAGCATACTGACAATCAGCGAATTGATGCAGACCGATTTACCGGAGCCGGTCGAGCCTGCAATCAGGGTGTGCGGCATCTTGGCAAGATCCGCTACGGTGACCTTTCCGGCAATATCTCTGCCAAGCGCCACCGCCAGCGGACTTTTTGCCTGCTGAAATTCCGGCGAGTCGATGATCTCCCGGATGGAAACGGTGCTGACCACCTTGTTGGGCACCTCGATGCCCACCGCAGGCTTGTTCGGGATGGGCGCCTCAATGCGGACTCCCGATGCGGCAAGGTTGAGGGCGATGTCATCGGCAAGGTTGGTAATCTTGCTGATCTTCACCCCTGCCGACGGCTGCAATTCATAGCGGGTGACCGCCGGTCCGCGTGCAATGTCGATGATGCGGGTCTGCACGCCGAAGCTTTGCAGGGTGGACACCAGCTTTTCAGCATTGGTGCGCAGCTCTTCCTGCAAATTGCTCTCGTTGGGTTTTTCAATCTCATTTAAAATCTCAATCGGCGGTTTGATGTACTCCGGCTCTTCCTCTTCCGGCTGCGGCGCATCGACCGAATGGGATGCGCCCTGCAAATCCATTCCCTGAGCCGCTATCCGGTCGGCAGACACCTGGATAATCTCATGCGTCTGCTCCCTGCGGCTGCCGGTCGGCGGCTCCGGCTCCAGATGGATGTTGTCCGGTTGAAACGGTACCGGCTCCTCCTCTTCGACCATCGGCATTTCCTGCGGCTGGAAAAATACCGGCTCTTCCTCTTCGGCGATTGGCGTTTCCTGCGGTGCGGCTGGCTGGAAAATCTCATCCATCTCCGATTCCGTCGGTTCTTCCTGCACATGCTGTCCAAAGTGGAAGTTTTGCATCGAGATAAATCCATCAGCGATGTCCTCTTCCTCCAAAAGCGGCTGTTGCTCTGTCTGCTCCCAGGAAAATCCGGTCTGACAAGGGTCGCCCATCCTTTCTTCATGCAGGTGAGACGGGTGGTCCCAATCGGCAGAATCCACCACCGGTCGCACCCCTGCGTTTGGCATATTGGATTTCAGGGTATGCAGCACTGCCTGGTCCTCCCGCGCATAACCGCTGCCGGCTGCCGGTGCGACCCGATTGATCAGGTCGTCCAAATACGGAGAGGAAAGCTGTGATTCCTGCTCGTCCACCGGTTCTTCCGGCGGATTCCAGAAGCTGTCGCTTTCCACCGACTGCTCCAGCTCCCGTCGCTCGGCAGCAATCTGCTCGGCGCGCTGCTGTTCCTGCCGCTTTTGTTCGGCGCGTTCCAACTCCAGCTTTTCCCTCATGGCTGCCCTGCCTTTTTCGGTGTCCTCCTGTGCCTGGCGCAGCCGCTCCAGCTCCTCCTCTTTTTTGCGCTTGGCATTAAAAAAGCTGTCGGTTTGCAACCCGTCCTCCTGCTCGGCGCGCTTGCCTGAGCCTAACGGGATATTGATGTTAAAGCGAGGCTTGGTCGGCGCCTGCCCTTCCTCCATCATCTGCTCCTGGCGAAGCTGCCGCTGCTGATTGCGGATCTCCGAATGGGCGACATAGACCTCCTCCATCTTCTGCATCGGTTTTTTTGCCGACTGATACAGCCCGATCAGTGTCCCGCCGGTCAGTACCATCAGCACCACAAAAATCAGCAGGACCATCGTCACCTTGGCTCCGGTGGGACCAAACCAGTAGAGCAGCGGCAGACCGAACAGCCCCGAAACCGCTCCTCCTCCGTGTCCGTCCACGCCGTTTTGAAAGAGTGAGAGGAACTTTTCAATCAGGTTGCCGTTTGGGATGCCCGAGCCGAACACCTGGGTCGCTCCGCTGAGCAGGCAAATCAGCAGCATCGACTGCCATACCTTGTGCCCGACCAGACCGATAGGCTTGTCCAGCGCGGTCATGATGGAAACATAGAACAGCAGGGGAGCAATCAGATAGGCGCTCCATCCAAACATCCCCAGAAAGAAATTGTGAATCCAGTTCCAGACGTTCTGTCCCTCCACCAGTGTGGTCGCCATAATAAAGACTGCCACTGCAAAAACGACGATTGCCCAAAACTGCTGTCTGGAGTGCAGCTCGCGTTTTTTGCGCTCCCGTTCGGTCGCAGCCGCGCTCTTGCTTTTGGTGCGCGAGGATGTTTTTTTGGTTGCCATAGTCTGCCAAGCCTCCCTGTTGTCCATGTTTCTATCATAAAAAGTAATCTAAAAAAATCTGTTTTTTTGCGGCAGCTTCACCTGTTTTCCCGGGGAAAGCTCCTGCCGCAGAAAATCGTGCGGGTCGGTGGAAAGGATGCGTTCCACCAAAAGCTGTCCGTTTTGTATCCTGCCTTGCAGCGCTGCCGTTTCCGAAAGCAAAACAGTGGTCGGCTGCTCTGACTGCTCTGCCATCATCTGCTGCATCGCCCAAATTGGTGTCACCGAATGAAGGATCATCGTCTGCTCCCTCCTTTTTTGGGTCGGACCGCAGATTTTACTCCCTTTTCTTTTTTCTCAATCATCCGGTACAGGCAGGAGATGGCTTCGCTCAGTCCTCCTAAATGGTCGATCAGCCCTGCCTGCACCGCCTTTTCTCCATCCAAAACGGTGCCGACGTCCATCACCAGCTCCCCGGTGTTCATCATCAGCCGACGAAAATCCTTCGAGGAGATGCCGGAGTTGTCGGTGACAAAGCGCACGATGCGTTCCTGCATCCGGTCAAAATAGGAAAGGGTCTGCGGAACGCCCAGCACCAGACCGTTCATCCGCACCGGATGCACCGTCATGGTGGCGGAAGGCGCGATGAAGGACTGCTTTGCGCTGCACGCCAGCGGCACACCGATGGAATGTCCGCCGCCCAGCACCAGCGACACGGTCGGCTTTTTCATGCCGGAAATCAGCTCGGCAATGGCAAGTCCCGCCTCGACATCTCCACCGACGGTGTTGAGAATAATCATCAGCCCTTCGATGGAAGGGTCCTGTTCGATGGCGACCAGCTGCGGAATGACGTGCTCATACTTGGTGGTCTTGTTCTGCGGCGGCAGGATATAGTGACCCTCGATCTGACCGACGATGGTCAGACAGTGGATGACGTGCTTGGCTGCGGTCATGGTGACCGAGCCGGACTGGATGATTTGGCTGGTTTGCTCCTCCAAATCCTCCGGCTGCTCCTGCGGCTGGTCGACCGGCAGCTCTTCACAGACCGGTTTCCTCCGATTGTTTTTCTTTTGATTGTGGCTCATGCGCACACCTCCATAGATTCGATTTCCTTCTCTAGTGTGCGCTGCTGTCGACCAGCTTATCCGTCCAGTTTTTCAGGATGCTCTCTTTATTATAAACGGATTTTTCAAACGAATCAACCAAAGCCACTCGGATATTGTCGTCATTTTGTAAAAGAAAATCAAAAAGGTTTTGTCTGCCACAATCAATCCAGACAAAACCTTTTTGCGTCAGCTTATAAAACCTTGACCATCATCAGCTCTTTTAAGGAGCTTCCATCCTCCAGCCGGATGGCGTTGGGCTTTTCGCCTGTGCACACAAAACCCATCTTGTGGTAGAGCTCAATCGCCCGCTGGTTCCCTTCGATGACCTCCAGCTCCGGCTGCTCGAGCTTCTCCTGCCTTGCTTTGTCAATCATCTCTTCAAACATCGCCGTTCCGATGCCCAGTCCCCAATAATCCTTCAGCAAGGCGATGGCGACCTGCCCGCGGTGTCGGGTCTTGCGCCAGCGGTTCAAGTCAAGCTGACAGTTCCCCGCCAACTTTCCCTCCACCTCGCAGACGAGCATCAGCACATCGGGAGAAACAAGCTGCCTTTCCAGATAGGTCGCCTCCTGCTCTGCTGTGACGGCAAATTCGTCCGGGTAGCGCATCAGGTAAGGTGTCTGCTCATAGCAGGCTTTCATGTATGCAATCATCGGTATAGCATCCTCTTTGCAAACGGCACACAGCAGCGCTGTTCTGCCGTCTTTTAAGGTGATGGTTTTGTTTTGATATTCCACAGTTCCTTTCCTCCCTTGTGCTGTGATAGAAAAGAGCGGGGAAAATCTCCCCGCTCTTAGGTGGTATGTTTTGCCGCTTATGCTTTGTTGATCGAGCCAAACAGCTCCATCTTCTCTTTTACCTTTGCTTTGATTGCTTCAAAGCCCGGTTTGAGGACCTTTCTTGGGTCGAAGCCCTTCTTCTGCTGGTCCATGTTTTCCTCAAAGTATTTGCGGACTGCTGCGGTGAATACGATCTGGCATTCGGTGTTTACATTGATCTTGGAAACGCCCTTGGAGATTGCATCCTTGACCATCTCGTCAGGAATGCCGGTGCCGCCGTGCAGAACCAGAGGCATGGTGCCGGTCTTTTCCTGGATCTGAGCCAGGACGTCCAGACGCAGACCTGCCCAGTTTTCTGGATATACGCCGTGGATATTGCCGATGCCTGCTGCCAGCATATCAACGCCCAGCTCGCAGATGCTTGCGCACTCATCCGGGTCTGCGATCTCGCCGCCGCCCAGCACGCCGTCTTCCTCGCCGCCGATTGCGCCTACCTCAGCCTCAACCGAGATTCCTTTGGAGTGAGCCAGTGCAACGATTTCCTTTGTCTTTTCTACGTTCTCTTCGATGCTGTATTTGGAGCCGTCGAACATAACCGAGGAGAAGCCCTTCTCGATACATTCTTTTGCTGCCTCATAGCTGCCGTGGTCCAGATGCAGAGCAACCGGAACGGTGATGCCCAACTCTTTGATCATGCCGTTTACCATGCCGACGATGGTGGTGTAGCCACCCATGTACTTGCCTGCACCCTCGGAAACGCCCAGAATAACAGGGGAATTATTTTCCTGAGCGGTCAGCAGGATGGCTTTGGTCCACTCCAGGTTGTTGATGTTGAAGTGACCCACTGCGTAGTGACCCGCTTTTGCTTTGTCCAGCATTTCTTTTGCAGAAACTAACATAATAAAGATCCTCCTTATTTTAAAAAACGATTCCTCCTCCGGGATATGGGAAAAGCTTTTTTTCATTGCTTTTATTATAAACAATAACGGTAGGAAAATCAATCGCTTTTCTTTTTTGCCGTTTCGCTCTTGACAAAATCTTTTCTTTTGTTAGTTCCGTTTGACCGTATCTTAACAGAAAAAGAGTCTTTTTCGACTGCATTTTGTTGACTTCTGAACAAAAAAGGCATAGAATAAAAGTAGAGTCTATTGATTTTGTATAGTTTTACGGCGGTTGTTCCAACTGCGTCAATCGCCGCCAGAAAGGATGATTTTGCATGAACTATCTTGATACATACAACCTCTGGAAATCAAAGCAGCTGGAGGACCCGGACCTGATTGCAGAAATGGTCGACATCGAAGGAAACGACTATGAGATTAAAGAACGCTTTGTAAAAATGCTGGAATTCGGCACCGCCGGTCTGCGCGGCATCCTTGGCGTAGGCACCAACCGCATGAACATCTACACCGTTGCTCTGGCTACCCAGGGCATGGCGGATTATATCAACGAAAAATATGAAAATCCATCGGTTGCCATCGCTTATGACAGCCGCATCAAGAGCGACCTGTTTGCCCGTGTGACCGCCCGCGTCTTTGCAGCAAACGGGGTCAAGGCTTATCTCTTCAAGGAATTGATGCCGACCCCTACCTTGTCCTTTGCCGTTCGTCAGCTGCATTGCAGCGCCGGCATCGTTATCACCGCCAGCCATAACCCAGCCCAGTACAACGGCTACAAGGCATACGGCGACGACGGCTGCCAGCTGAACCCGCAGGCTGCTGCCAAGGTGCTGGAACTTGCCAGCAAGACCGACATCTTTGATGGGGTCAAAAAGATTTCTCTGGAGCAGGGTCTGCGCAGCGGCATGATTGAGTATATCTCCGACGAGCTGGTCGACCAGTATCTCGACCGCGTCTTTGCACTGCGTGTCAGCAAGGCACCGGTACAGCCAAGTCACCTGAAGGTGGTCTACACCCCACTCAACGGCACCGGCAACAAGCTGGTCCGCCGCATCCTGGGAAGAATCGGCATCGAGGACATCGAGATCGTACGCGAGCAGGAGCGACCGGACGGCAACTTCCCGACCTGCCCATACCCGAACCCGGAGGAAAAATCCACCTTGCAGCTGGGCATCCAGCTGTGCAAGAGCATCGACGGCGACCTGGTGCTTGCCACCGACCCGGACGCTGACCGCGTTGGCATCGCCGTCAACCACCACGGCGAATACATCCTGCCGACCGGCAACGAAGTCGGCGTGCTGATGCTCGACTATATTGCAAAGCAGCGCATCGCACAGGGAACCATGCCTAAAAATCCAATCGCTGTCAAATCCATCGTGTCCACCCCGTTGGCAGATGTGGTTGCCAAAAGCTACGGCATCCAGATGATCAACGTCCTCACCGGTTTTAAATACATCGGCGAGCAGATTACCCTGCTGGAGCAGAAGGGCGAAGAAAACCGCTTCCTGCTGGGCTTTGAGGAAAGCTACGGCTATATGACCGGCGGTCATGTCCGCGACAAGGACGCTGTCAACGGCGCCATGATTATCTGCGAAATGGCAGAGTACTACAAAAAGCAGGGCAAGACGCTGATTGACGCGCTCAACGACATCTTCTCCCGCTTTGGCGTCTATGCTGCCAAGGTCAAGGGCTACACCTTTGAAGGTACCGAAGGAATGGACAAGATGACCGGCATCATGAAGAAGCTGCGCGAAAATCCACCGAAAGATTTTGGCGGCTACAAGATTCTGTGCTGCTCGGACTACCTGATTTCCAAGCGCAGGGACTTCCGCAGCGGTGGACAAACCGACATTCTGCTGCCGACCTCCAACGTGCTGGAATATGACCTGGAAAACAACCTGAAACTGATTGTTCGTCCGTCCGGCACCGAGCCGAAAATCAAGGTTTATCTGACCATCGTGACCAACGACAAGGCACAGGTTGAAACCATCGAGCAGCGCCTGATTTCCAGCGCCGACCTTCTGATGAAATAAGTTTGCCTTTTCCTTTTATGGATGGAGCTGTATGCAGCTCCATCCATTTTTGTTTTTTCTGCCCTTTGGTTTATTTTGCGCAAAAAGCACAGTGATTTTATGTGATTTTTATTCATGTGAATGTTGAGATTTCTCTTGCATTTTACATTCAGCTTGCTATAATAAAAGTTGTCTTGAAGCGTATGATAGCAAACGCTTTATTTTTTTAGAAAAGGATGGGAGCAATGAAGAAATCGTATGAACTGGATATGTGCAATGGACC
>OIBN01000917.1_pt1 | contig 11595 bp, 10 predicted proteins | sample 1581031 | NCBI WGS metagenome assembly OIBN01 (sample SAMEA3882531, study PRJEB24775) | human gut metagenome | biome: human-associated habitat; feature: intestine environment; material: feces | place: Netherlands | collected 2009/2010
GGCTGAGACACATAAAACGGTTTTGCCGGTTTCTTATGGATGAAAATATTCTGATGATATCCGAACTGTCGGCCATTCAAAAAATAGCGGAAATCCCCAACGCTTCCGAAGACACAATCAAATTTTTAACCATTCAAGAGACGAAACTTATTCTTTCGCAACCGGATACGAGTAAAGCGATTGGAATCAGGGACAGTCTTTTTATGTACCTGCTTTATGACAGCGGCTGCAGAATTCAGGAAATTCTGAGCTTAAAACTTAAAGACTTTTTCGTACAGAATGGGACAGCTGAACTGCACATCATTGGCAAGGGGAATAAATTTCGGATAACTCCAATCTCGGAAGAGTTGATCCCGAAGTTTGAACGGTATTGCAGACACTATCATAAAAGCAGCACCTATGATGATTACTTGTTCTATACAAAGCGAAGAGGCGTCTGCTCGCAAATGTCCTGTGATACTGCGCAGACTTTTATTAAAAAATATGGAATCATGGCACAGAAACTCAACTCGGCCATTCCCCATGTACACCCCCATTTATTTAGGCACACCCGCGCTATGCACCTGTATATGGCAGGTATGCCGCTGGAGCTTGTTTCCCAATGGCTCGGCCATTCTCAGCTGGAGACATCTTTGATTTATGCAAGGGCCACTACCGACATGAAACGTAAAGCCGTTGATAAAATCTCCGCAAAAGAAAACTCTGTATTTAAGAGCGACGAAAAGTTTAAATATGCTGACAATGAAGATGTGATTCGGCAGCTTTACGGCCTAATGTGATTTGAAATGCCGATATTTATTTGAATTCCTCATTTGTTTCAGGTACTTCCAAATGATATCGGCATTTCTTTTCCCTCGGCATTATTCAAAGAAAGCCGAATTCGGCTTTTCCTAAAATCGTTTTACGCAAGTGTGGAGTGCATCGAGCGTGGGCTGAATCCACTGGACACCAACCTCGTGGTGGCGGACCTGAGCCGCACTGAAAAGACCATCTGTCTGGCGGTCACACCTTCCCTGAAGGCTTATGGCATTTCCGGCCGGGCCAGGTTGTTTGAGGTGATCCAACGGGTCAAGGAGGTCAATAACCAACGGCAGCGGAATACCCCTGGCCGGCAGTTCACCGGCGCTTCCTCTCACGACCCGGAGGTACGGCGAAATCCTTCCCTGGCCCTCGACTATATCGTGGCTCCACCCCGGATGGCCCACTATATTGACTGGAGCACCCGCGTCTACAGCGTTTACCTCAAGCATGTGGCGCCGGAGGACATCTACCCATACAGCATCGATGAGGTGTTCATCGACGCCACCAGCTACCTGCAGACCTACCATCTGTCGGCCCGTGAATTTGCCCGGAAAATCATCCTCGACATTCTGCAGACGACCGGTATCACTGCTGCTGCGGGCATTGGGACGAATCTGTATCTGGCCAAGGTCGCCATGGACATTGGCGCGAAGCATGTCCCCGCCGATGAATACGGCGTCCGCATCGCAGAACTGGATGAGATGGGCTATCGCCGCTCCTTCTGGACCCACCGTCCGCTCACCGACTTCTGGAGGGTTGGAAAAGGCTATGCCGCCAAGCTGGAGGCACACGGCCTGTACACCATGGGAGATATTGCCCGGTGCTCCATCGGCAAATCCACGGACTACCACAACGAGGAACTGCTCTATAAACTGTTTGGTGTCAATGCGGAACTGCTCATCGACCATGCCTGGGGCTGGGAACCCTGCACCATTGCGGACATTAAGGCATACAAACCAGAAAACAAGAGCATCGTCTCCGGGCAGATCCTGCAGTACCCATACCCATTTGAAAAGGCAAGGCTGGTCATCCAGGAGATGGCCGATGCACTGGCGCTGGAATTGGTAGATAAACGGCTTGCGACCAACCAATTGGTTCTCACGGTCGGCTATGACATCGAAAACCTCAAGGGTACAGCCTACACCGGAGAGGTCACCACAGACCGTTATGGGCGCAAAATTCCCAAGCATGCTCATGGTACAGTCAATCTGGACGGATATACCTCCTCCGGCGAGGAGCTGCTCAAGGCAGCCACCAGCCTGTATGACCGGATTGTAGATAAAACCCTGCTGGCCCGCCGGCTGACCCTCTGTGCCAATCACCTGCTGGACGAGTCTTCTGTGCCGGAGGATCTGCCGGAGCAGATCGACCTGTTTACCGACTACTCTGCAAAGGAAAAGCAGAAAAAAGAGGCTGACGCCGCCCACGCACGGGAGAGAAAACTCCAGGAAACCATGCTGGGCATCAAAAAGCGTTTTGGCAAGAACGCCATCCTCAAAGGGCTGAATCTGGAGGACGGCGCCACAGCCAAGGAGAGAAACACCCAAATCGGAGGCCACAAAGCATGACCGGACCATATGATGATATCATCAACCTGCCGCACCCTACCTCAGCCAAGCACCCGAGGATGCCGCTCTCAGATCGTGCGGCTCAGTTTGCGCCCTTCGCGGCCCTGTCCGGCCACAGCGCCGCCCTTGCGGAAACGGCCCGGCTGACTGACCAGCGCATGGAGTTGGATGAGGACGCAAGGGCAGCCTTGGACTTAAAACAGCAACTGCTATTGGAGCGGATCAAAGAGCGGCCGGAAATCACGGCGACCTGGTTCCAGCCTGACGAGAAGAAAGACGGCGGCCGGTATATCGTATCAACCGGGAGGCTGAAAAGAATCCATGAGGCGGATCAGGTATTGATTCTGGCTGATGGCTTAAGGATACCGATAGGCGACATCGTTGAACTGGAAAGTGAGTGCATTCGGGGGCTTCTTTGAGAGAAATTGAAAAGCTGTGTACAGTGTTTGCGCCAACATACGACTAATTTTATAAGTTATAACTGATAAAATTAGATTATATCAGTTGATTTTCAGTTGTAAATGGGATATACTGAGGTCAACGATAGAAAGGAGGCGCTCCAATCATGATCAAACGAGAACTGTATATGAACCGCATCCGTCCCTTCATTGGGGGCGAACTGATTAAGGTAATGACCGGCATTCGCCGCTCCGGTAAGTCGGTGATGCTGGAACTGATCAAAGAGGAACTGGCGGAGGCTGGTGTTGCCCCGTCTCAGATGATCTCAATCAATTTTGAAGATATGCGGTACTCCCATCTGCAGACCGCAACGGCTCTGCATGATGAGATCATAAAACGGGCAGAGGGCATCGAGGGAAAAGCGTATCTGTTTTTTGACGAGATCCAGGAAGTAGAGGGCTGGGAAAAGTGCGTCAATTCTTTGCGAGTGGCGCTGGACTGCGATATCTACATTACGGGCTCCAACGCAAAACTGCTGTCCGGTGAACTGGCCACTTATATTGGCGGACGGTATGTGGAGTTTGTGATTTACCCATTCTCCTTCGCTGAATTCCTGGAACTGTACCACACAATCGCACCAAGCGATTCGATCCAGCAATGCTTTCAAAAATATCTGCTGGCCGGAGGAATGCCCTATCTGGCCAACCTCCGGTATGAGGAAGAACCCTCCCGGCAGTATCTCACAGATCTATTCAATTCTGTGCAGCTCAAAGATATCGTAAAACGGAACAAGATTCGGGATATTGATTTGCTGGAGCGCATCATTGCGTATATGACCGCAAATGTCGGAACAGTTTTCTCAGCGTCCTCTCTGGCTAAGTTTTTCAAAAATGAGCAGCGGACTGTCGCGGCAGAAACCATCCTGAACTATGTGCGGTACTGCTGTGACGCATATCTCTTCTATCAGGTAAAGCGCCAGGACCTGCAGGGCAAGCAGATACTGGCCTCCAACGAAAAGTATTATATTGCGGATCACGGTATTCGGGAGGCTGTGTTCGGCGGGAACATGAAGGACATCAACCTGATCCTCGAAAACATTGTCTACATGGAACTGCTGCGACGGGGTTATGTTGTCACAGTAGGCAGAGCAGGAGAAAAAGAAATTGACTTTGTATGTGAAAAAAGAGGAGAAAAACTCTATGTACAGGTAACATACCTGCTGGCCTCTGAAGATACGGTGAAACGGGAGTTCGGTGCATACGATGGCATCCAGGACAATTTCCCCAAGTATGTCGTATCCCTCGACGAGTTTGACATGAGCAGAAACGGGATCAAGCACCGGAATATCCGTGACTTCCTTCTGGCGGAAGAATGGAATTGAGAAAGCGGTAACATATCAGGGCGTGATTGGCGAGGAGGTGACGCATAAGTGAGCGGAAGCAGCCCGAAAAGCATATCAATATCAGGTGTCGAAACCGATATAACCATCGGCAAAGAACTGGCTGCCGTTGCGCAGAAATCAAAGGCACTGGCCTCACGCGACTGCTTTGAGCAACTGGAGATGTACCTCCACGGCAGAAGTCATGACCGCGTGTGTCTGCTCTTTGGCCTGCTCCAGACTGGAAAAAACACCATGCTTCGTCAGGCCATTGGCAGAATGACAAAGGAGGACTTGAGCCGTACCGCATACATCAAAGCCCGAAGGACTGACAACATGGCGATGATGAACCGGGATCTCAAAAAGTTGTTTAACGCAGGATTCCGATATGTGTTCATCGATGAGGTCACACTAATGGAGGACTTTATCGACTCGGCTGCCTTGTTCTCCGATGTGTTCGCCACCATGGGAATGAAGATCGTCCTGTCCGGTACCGACTCCCTGGGCTTCTGGCTGGCGATGGATGAAGAATTGTACGACCGGGCCAAGCCCATCCACACGACCTTCATCCCATATCGGGAGTATAGCCGTCTGCTCGGGATCGACAGTATTGATGAGTACATCCGATATGGCGGCACACTACGCGCCGGAGAGTTGGCCTTTGACGATGAAGATGTGAATGCTCAGGATGCATCCTTCCGGGATGACGAGTCCACCCGAAGATACATCGACACGGCAATCTGCAAGAACATCCAGCACTCCCTGGCCTGCTACGGGTCGGGCGGGCATTTCCGCCACCTGTACTCTCTGTATGAAGCTGGAGAGCTGACCAGCGCCATCAACCGGATCATAGAGGATATGAACCACCGATTCCTGATCTCAGTGCTGACCGATGATTTTCTTTCCCATGACCTGCGGCTCACTGCCGCAAATCTGCGGAAAGAGCGTGACCCCGAAAAGCGCACAGAGGCACTGGATGCCATTGATACAGAGGCGGTCACCCGGCGTTTGATGGAACTGCTGGATATCCGGAACAAGGAGGAGCAGTCCATCGGTATCACAACTGCTCACATCATAGAGATTAAGCAATATCTTGCCGCGTTGGAGTTGATTGTGGATTGTCCCATTGAATCGGCGGACCCCGGAATTGAACCAGTGGAACATATTCTCTTCACACAGCCTGGAATGCGATATTGTCAGGCTCAGGCACTTGTCCATTCCTTGTTGAAGGATGAGCAGTTCTCGGCGCTCAGCGAATATGATAAAACGCAGATCACGGGCCGCATCCTTGAAGAAGTCCGCGGCCGGATGATGGAAGATATTGTACTGCTGGAAACCATGAAGGCGGCCGACAAGGATCACCGTGTTTTCAAACTGCAGTTTGAGGCTGGCGAGTTTGACATGGTCATCTATGACCAGAAAGAAAACTCCTGTGAGATCTTTGAAATCAAACACAGCAGCAAACAGGTTCCCCTTCAATACCGGCACCTCGTCGATGAGGATAAATGCCAGAGGACGGAACGGCGGTTTGGCCCCATCCAGGGACGCTATATCCTGTACCGTGGCGAAGATGTGCAGATGGAAAATGGGGTTCAATACTGGAATGTAGAGAATTATCTGAAAGCTCTGCCAACATTGGACATCGTCCAAGCACAGGAAACTGGTACTCAGTCAATCGAACCTACTCTGTAAAAGGACTATCGCCACTAAGCAGCTACAATTAGAAATTGAGAAGCATCGGCTATCTTTTTAGAATAGCCGATGCTTTATTTTTAGGAGGATTACTATGAACCGGATACTCAGAATCGACGAAGAAAAGCCTGAAATGCACATCACAGTTCAAGACTATAAGGTCACTCTCTGCTTTGCAGAAAAGGAAAATCCTGAAGTTGCCGTATTGGTAAAGCAGGCGCTCCTGAGCGCCTATGCAATGCCCCAGAAATAGAACGACTTGCTGAAGGTCTTGCATTCAGAAGATTTGATGAAGGGATGGTCAGTAAAATGGCTGAAAGAGTCTATTGCTTATACAGAGGTAAGGATCAGGAAAGCATTCTCATGCAGAAGAACGCCTGCCACGATTTTGCAGAGAAAAAAGGCTGGAACATTGTTGGCGAGGAGCAGGAGATCGGCGTGTCCGGCTATAAAGTCAGCACTGATGACCTTGTTAAGTTAAAGCGCATTAGAAAGGCTGCTGAGCAGGGTGAGTTTGATATCCTGCTGGTCTTTATGTATGACCGGCTGGGACGCAATCTCAACGAAACCCCATTCATCGCAGAGTGGTTTACCAAGAAGGGCATCCATGTTTGGAGCGTCTATGAGGGAGAGATCATAGACGGCGTTGATGCAGAACGCATGCTTGACTACATTCGCTTTTGGCAGACTGATGAGGCCCAAAAACTTTGAGCAAAGTACAGGATAACCTAACACACCAGCCTATTTACTGCAGATTTACCTCCAAAAAGATTATCAATTCCCCTGGCTATTCTGGCCGTAGTGTGAGATAATGGGTATGGCAAAAGCCGGGAACCTTGATAATCGAATAGAACGATTGGGTGTCCGCCCTCTCACACAAAAACATGAGAGGACGGATATCAATGGCTGAAAGAGTTTATTGTTTATACAGAGTTTCCACCAACAAGCAGGTCGATCACGATGAAAACAACCAGGCAGACATCCCTATGCAGAGAAAAGCCTGCCACGATTTTGCGGCGAAAATGGGCTGGGTCATCGTGGGCGAGGAGCAGGAAACTGGCGTATCCGGTTATAAAGTCAGCGCCGATGACCGTGATAAACTGCAGCTCATCAAGAAGTATGCAGAGCAGGGCAAGTTCGATATTCTGCTTGTTTTCATGTTCGACCGACTGGGCCGCAAGTCAGATGAAACACCCTTCGTTGTGGAGTGGTTTACTAAAAAGGGCGTCCGCGTCTGGAGCGTACAGGAAGGAGAGCAGCGGTTTGAGTCCCACACGGACCGCCTGACCAACTACATCCGTTTCTGGCAGGCCGATGGAGAGAGCCAGAAAACTTCGATGCGCACCAAAACGGCCCTTGGCCAGATGGTAGAGGAAGGCCGGTTCCGCGGTGGAAACGCACCATACGGGTACCGGCTGGAAAAGAGCGGCATCCTCAACAAGCGCAAACATGAGGTGTACATGCTGGTCATTGATGAGGACGAGGCCAGAGTCGTCCGGATGATGTTTGACCTCTGCATTTCGTCCGGTTACGGCAGATGGCGCCTTGCCAACTTCCTCAACGACCACGGGATCAAAAACCGGAAGGGACAAAACTGGCACGACGCCAGTGTGGGGGGCATCCTGCACAACCCGCTCTACAAGGGAATCCTTCGGAGCGGAGAAACCTATGCCGGTCCCTTTGAGGCCCTCCAGATCATCGCCCCAGACCAATTCGATCTGGCGCAGAAACTGATGCTGGAGCGGACCAATGAGCGGAAAGAGCGGCGTACAGTACCGCTGAATACCACAGGCCAATCCCTGCTTTCCGGGAACATCTTCTGCGGCCACTGTGGAGGCCGGCTGGTGCTCACTACCAACGGGACAACCACCCGCCTCGCGGATGGGACGCCGGTCCATAAAAAACGTATTCGCTATGTATGCTACAACAAGACCCGGCGCCGTCAGGAATGTACAGGACAGACTGGATACACAATGCACATTCTGGACGGGATCGTCACTGAGGTGCTGCATCAGGTCTTCGACAAGATGCAGGGAGCTTCCAACGACATGATTGTGGGAAGCGCGGTTCAAAAGCAGATGGCAATGATACGCTCGGAATTGCAGCGGGCCAGAGCCGAAAACACCAAGGCCAATAAGGAATATGAATCCCTCAAGGCCGAGGTGCTGAAGGCGATCCAAGGGAAAAGCGCCCTGCCGCAAGATGTGCTGACTGAAATGCTGGAGGATACCCGACAGAAGGTACTGTCCACCAGTGAACGAATCACGACCCTTACCGCGGAACTGAATGATGGAAACTCAAAGATCGAGGAGATGAAGGCCGAGTTCAACCGGATCGTGTCCTGGTCCAAGATTTTCGATGAAAGCCCAATGGAGGTCAAGAAAATGATCTGCGGCTACATCATCAAGAAGGTTTCGGTGTTCCGGGACTATAGAATCAAGATTGAATTCAACATCAATGTGGAGCAATTCCTGAACGGTATCGACAGCATCGACGAATGCGCTACCTATGAACTGCCCATGGCGCAATAAGCTCTCACCCTTGCCACAATCATGGCGAGGGGTACATATCAAAGTTTGATATGGCCAGTTGACAACATATACCTTCCATGCTATACTGCAATTTGTCTCTCATCAATTGCCGGGGCGGGATATTCAAGCCCTTTCCCAAGCCATCAGAGGGTGCATACCCGGTGGTTCGGGAGAGCGCTTGACTGGCAGTCAAGAGGTCAGCGGTTCGATCCCGCTTATCTCCACCAATCGGGTGCGCTGAGTATTCTTAATAAATGCTTGCTTTGAAAAAAGCAAGTTTTTGTTTTATGTCCGCTTCCCTTTTGAAGCGGGCTTTTTTTATGCGGCGATTGCCGAAATGTCCAGTCCAGCGCTGAACTGCTCAAAGTCAATGTTGAAGTCGATATGCAGCCGATAGTCCCGATACACCTCCACACGCCGGATCAGGCAGCTCACAATCATTTTCTTTGACTCCGTGCTGGCGCTGTCGTACATATCCGCCCATGAAATAATATCGTCATACTGAGCGTTTAAGGCGTCCAGCATGGCCTGTCCCTCGTCGTAGGCTGCCTGCGCCGCCTCCATAGTGTGCTGAACTTCGAGACATTTTGTCTCACAGTCAGAAATCAAAGAACCAAGCAAATCCTGCGAAAAAGCACTTTCGCCCTGGAGAGATTTAATGACCTCTGCCCGGAGCGTATCAAGCTCGGCGGCGGCCTTGGCGTAGTCTGATTTTGCACTTTTGAGAAGTGCCTTCCGTTCTTCCATCTTTTCACGATAACGGATATTGACGATTTCACTTTTGGGGATCGCTTTCATCCGTTCAAAGATCTGCCGCACCACCTTGTCAATGATACCGTCAAGAATATGCGCTGTGTAGCCAGTCTGCCCGTCACACTCGGTTTGTTTGCGGGTCTTGCCGTAGCAGATATACCGCACACGCTTTACAATGCGGTGAGCATCTTCCTTGCACGGATAAGCCTTGCCGTTGGTGGTGAGCGCCAGCCGAGAGCCACAATGCCCGCAAAAGACATTCCCGGCCAGCAAGGACTGGCCACGGGTATTCAGCGGTACACGCCGTTCCTGTTCGGCGGAGTTGGCACGGGAGGTACGAATGTGCTGTGCAGCCTCGAACAGCTCCTGTTCTATAATCTGTAAGTGGGGCAGCGTTTGGGATCGGCTTTTGCCGCTGCGAAGTACCCCAGTATATGTCAGATTACAAATGATACCCCGGACGCTGGCGTGATGCCACATTTTACCCGTTCTCGCCCGATAGCCGAGGTTATTTAAGTAGGTGGCGATCCGTTGAGCACCGAAACCCTCATGCACATATTTGTCAAAGATAATCCGTACCACAGCAGCCTCGGCCTCGTTGACAGCCAGCTCAAAAACCTCGTGCTTGCGTTTATTGAAGCGCCCGCTCTTTACAAGGTCATACCCATAAGGAGCAAGACCGCCCTTGAAACCGCCATCCTCGACAAGCTGGCCGAGAGCGGTTTTTGTGCGAATTGAAGTCTTTTCGCTTTCGCCGTCAGCCTGCCAAAAGCGGATGTAGTTGGTGAGCTTGTCCGTGTGATTATCAAAACGCTGCTCACCCTCCTGCGTACTCCAGACCCGGATGCCGTTCTTAACAAACCATTCCACCACGAAAGGCGTTTCGTCAGCGATACGCCCGATACGGTCAAACATGAACACAAGCAGAATATCGAATTTTCCCTGTTTGGCTCGTTCCTTGATGATTTGCAGCTTGTCCCGGTTTTCGGCTCTAACCTTATGCCCGGACACACCGTCCTCCTGTTCCTCGTGAACAATCGTCCAGCCCATTTTTTCACAGAAGCGATGGCACTCCCTGCGCTGCATGGGAATGTCGGCTTGGCTTTTGTCATTGTAGTCCACCTGCTTGTCGGTGGACACGCGGTATAGGCAATCGACTCGATTACCTGTCATCATTCTGTTTTCCATCATCATATTGATCCGTCCTTTCATTTGTCGATGGGTCAATGAAAAAACGCAATCAATACGCGGGGAATATGAAGTTTTCAAGGTACATAGGGACTACCCCCACTATTATTATCCCTCTGTTCGGGAGGGATTGCAAGGATGTCGCCGGAGCTATTTTTTGCCGTATTGTTGGCAAAGGAAGATAGTAAAATCTGCTTTACATGATGGAGCGCTGCCGCATTTTTGCAGTCTGCGAAGCTGGCGGTGATGGCGTAGCCATCCACAGCAAATGCGGTATGTTGTTTTCTCTGCTGCATAAAGACCTCCTTTTCAATTCTCGGCAACAGGGAAAGGCCAGCGCCTCATAAAAGCGCTGGCCTGCGGCTTATGACCTTGGGACAAAATGTCCCAAGGTGTTTTTGATAGTTGGGAGCGCCGCACCCGCTCCTGTTGGCCTGTCATAAGACAGCTCATATTCAATGCGGCGCTCCCTCACAGCGGATAGCGACGATCCGTCACGGAGCATCAACTACTTTGCTGAGGAGAGGTTGAAACTACCTCTCATATACCAAGGACAAAAATCGGGCAAATGGAGCCCCGCTCACAGAACTTTTTTCAAATATTTTTTCATAGCAGCCATGCCGCGCTTCACCGAGCGTCGGACAACGCTCTTGTCCACATCCTGCTCTTGGGCAATCTGGCGGTAGCTCTTGCCGAGGATCAAATGCGCCTCCACCCGGACACCCTGCACCTCCGGCAAAGAGTTGAGGGCGTTCCACAGGTGGACGAACAGCTCCATACGATCCAGAAGCTCCTGCGGTGTCGGCTCATGCAGGCAAGCCGAGTATTCGATCCCATCGTCACAGTCGAGGGAATACTGCGCCTTGTTGCGGGTCGTGCGCCGCTGATAGGCTGCCTCATACAGCTTGTCCGCCTTCAGCTCGGCGGCCACTTCGTCGGAAACTTCGATGTATTCATCATGGGTGTACCAAGCGTAAAAGTCCTTCAGATTGATGGTCGTCATTTGTATTTCCTCCATTCGGTTCATGTGTGGGTGGGTGAACGGAACGGAGGAACGGCGGGGATCGGCAGCCGGGGCTGGCTGCTTTGGGACAAATTGTCCCAAGGTGCAGGCATATAAAAACGCCCGCACAGCATGACGCTATGCGGGCGCACGAAACAACATTTTCACTTACATACTGACAGATTTCGCATCCACCGCCGGACTGATCCCATCGGACAGGCAGACTTTTTTTGACAAGTTAGGGGGGTAGAAAGTGAAAATAGCATGGCGGCACCTCCGATA
>OIBN01000929.1_pt1 | contig 11392 bp, 9 predicted proteins | sample 1581031 | NCBI WGS metagenome assembly OIBN01 (sample SAMEA3882531, study PRJEB24775) | human gut metagenome | biome: human-associated habitat; feature: intestine environment; material: feces | place: Netherlands | collected 2009/2010
CGCGGGTCAGCTCTTCGAGCTTGGTGTCGGTCACGGCCTGACTGCGGCTGTTGGCGATCAGCACGCCGATCAGGGTCACCGCGCCTGCAATGATGGCTGAGATGATGCCTGTCATCGCGCTCACCCCCTCCACCGGGCTTTGTCTGCCCGGGTGTCCACGTGCACCCAGCCGGCGGCTCTGCCCGCCTTCGCGGGGTAGCGTCCCACGCCGCCCCGGTCTGGCATCAGGCTTTCGGCGTAGGCGGCCACGCCCTCCACGCTCACGTCCTGCACCCGGATATCCGCTGCCCGGCCATACAGGTGCTGGCTGAACTTTGCCCCGCCTGCCTTGGCGTTGTGTGCCGGGGTGCGGTAGGCGCTGGTGATCGTCACCGGTTTTCCGAAGTGCTCCCGGATACGCTCCAGCAGTTCTGCCAGCGCCGTGTCGATGAAGACAGGGTCGCTGCCGTCCTTGCAGCGGAACTCCCGCACACAGAAGTGCGGCGAGAGGGCGGTGCTGCCGTCCCGGGCAAGAGAATACGCTTGCAATGCCATCGTGCGCCCCCTTACAGCCGTTTCAACAGCGCTGCGATGGGCTCTGCATAAAACCGCTCGTAGCCCGCTGCGTTGGGGTGGGTGCCGTCGCTGGTGTACTTATCGCCCAGTTCGCTGACGCCGTGTTTTCCCATAGGCGGGGTGGTCTCCGCAATGTCAACGTAGGGCACACCCCATTTTTTCAGCGCCGCAAGGATGGCAGGCTTGTAGGTCTTATACCAGTTTTCGCTGCTGCCGAACATCCCGCCGTGCGGGAATACATAGGCCACGCGCTTGTCGCTGTAGTTCTTTGCCAGATCGTCCAGCATCTTCTCCAGTGCGCCGGTCATGGTCGTTTCGTCGTAGGCAGCGGCAAAGCCATCGGTCAGGGTACCCACAGGGGCGTTGTTCCAGGCATCATTCACGCCGCCTTCCAGCAGAATGTAGTCTGCCTTTGCAAGCGCTGCGGAGTTTGTCACCACCGTGCTGATGCAACCACGGGTGCCGCCGTATACCTTATCGGTAATATTCGGGGTCAGTGTTGCGCCGTCCACCGCTTCATTGGTCAGGGTCATGCCGTACTTGTCTGCCCATGCGGCCCATTGCTCCACGCTGTTGATATCTTCGCTTTGCCGCCTGCGCTGCCCTTGCCGTAGGCGATGCTGTCACCCGCAACGTACAGTGTTTTTCCCGCCAGCGGGCTGATGATCTGACCGTTGATGTCAAACACTTCCATTTTACCACCCCTTCTCGATGTAATTGTTCACCTTGTCGTCACTCAGCAGGCCTTTATACACCCTGCACTGGTACAACGTACCAGACCAGAACTGCTGCTTTTTACTGCCGTCCGCGCTCTGCGCCGCACCGATCAGGAAGGTCTGGGGCACATCTATGATTGTGCCGTTTGTGGTTTTCCACTCGGTCAGCGGGCAGTAGGTACTGCCGCCGCGATATTTTCTGCCGTCGATCTGCACCGCATACCGCGTACGAGTCTTGAAGTGTTCGATGCTGTCCGACAGGGTCACGCCGCCGTAGTTGTAGTATGCGAACTCGGTCTTATTGTTCAGGGGGCTGCTGGTGGAGTTGAAACCGGGCAGATTGCCGGTATCACCGGTCTCGGTCAGGCAGTGCAGGAAGGCAGGCCAGGTGTTGGCATTAAAGTCGTCCCCCGCTTTCGCGTCCACTAGGATCGTGTATTGCGGCGTCTCGGTGGAGGCGTGCTCCAGCAGCTTCAGGCCGGTGTCCAGTCCCTGGGTCAGCACGGTCTCGCCGGGCAGACTGTAGATCAGCTGTGCTGTCTCCACTACTTCCACCGTTACCGCGCAGCTTGCACTCTTACCGCCTGCTGTGGCAGTCACGGTGCAGTTACCTGCTTTGATGCCTGTTACCACGCCGTTTGCCACAGTGGCAAAGCCGGTAGGCAGAACGCTCCACACCACCGCCCTGTCGGTTGCGTTCGCGGGCAGCACGGTAGCCGTCAGGGTCTTGCTCTCGCCCTCGTTCAGGGTCATGGTCACGGCGCTCAGGCTCACGCTCTGCACCGGAACTTCCTGTGCACTGCCGCCCCACTCTGCACGCAGAGCATTCAGGGTGGGCTGCATCGTGTTGGTCTTATAGGCTGCATTTTCAAACAGGTTCAGCAGCAGCGCCTTTGCGTTGGCGGTAAAGCCCTCGCCCGGGTCACCTTTTGCACCCGCCGGGCCGGGGTCGCCCTTTTCTCCCTTGTCGCCTTTTTCGCCCTGCGTTCCGGCAGCATTGGCAATGCCTGCTTCCATGTGGTTCAGCTGGGCAGCCGTCAGGGTCTGGCCGTCCACAAAATTCTGTTTTACGTAGCTCATTTGTTCCTCCCTAAGATCATTTTTCCAAGGACTGCCTGTCCCAGCACGGCAAAAACGTTCTCCTTCGGCGGCTGCGGGTTGCCCCACAGCGTCGCCAGACGGTCGCAGGCATCCATAGCTGCGTCATTGCCCGCCGCCAGCGTGCGCAGCACGGTCAGCACCGCCCGCTTTTCCGCGGCGGTAATGCCGCCGGTACCCAGCAGCCCTACCAGCGCCTCCCACGCAGGCGTAGCCGGGGCAGGCATCGCGCCCTCTGCCGTGCCGCTGTTGGCGCATACTTTGCACCGCACATCAGCGCTGGTCACGGTGCGGCTGCCGTCCGTGCCCTCAAAGGTGAGGCAGCCCGCGCCGGGCACTGCCGTCACCGCCGCCGGTACGGTCAGGATTCCGTTTTCCACCAGCGTAGCCGCGCTTGCGCCGGGGGTGTGCCAGTGGGCGCACACGGTCAGCCCCTTCCACTCGCCCCGCTGCTCGATGCGCAGCCGGTAGTTGCCCCGGTTGCCCGCATACCCCAGCAGCAGCTGTCCGCCGGGCACCGCTGCCGCGCCGTTTCTGTCCAGCCGGATGGTCATCTCATTCATGCTGCACCGCCCTTACACATACTGGTAGCCCTCCACGTTGAAGGGATAAGCGTTGTCATTGCTCGCCAGGTTTACATCGACCACGCCGATGTTCACCGTGCCGTTCGCAGCAAAACTCACCTTCACCAGTGCTTCGCCCTTGCAGTAAACGCCGTCCCGCAGATTGTAGGTGTTGCCGCCGCCCACTATGGCCACCGCCGTACCGCCCCGCACGATGCGGGTGCAGCCGTAGTCCGCAGCCGCCGCTGCGGCTACTCCGCCGGTGGTAGCGATCGTGGTACATTCCAGAGGGACCGCCATCCTTACCACAATATAATCCACCTCGTCCGGCACAGTCATCGTCTTGTTGCTTTTGCCCGCTGCACCGTCGCTTGTGTAGACAAGCTTTCCGTTCATGTCCGTCACTCCTCTCAGTTGATTCAGTTTTTCTGCCAGGCTAAAGCCCAGCACCGTGTCAAGGTTTTCCGCCGTCATTTCCAGTGTGCCGTCTGCGCGCACGGTCAGGCCCTGCCCCACCTTCACGCCGCCCAGCACGGCTGCGGTGGCACACGGCAGGGTGTAGCCCATGCCGAATTTCCGGTCTGCCTCGGCCTTGGAGTAAAACCGGTCGTCCGCGCCCAGCTGCAATAGTGCGGCGGCCTTTTCCTGCGCCGACCAGCCTGCTGCCCCGGCGGCACTGGTCAGCGCCTTTTTTACGCCGTAGGGCAGCAGCGCCGGGGTCAGGGGCGCATGGGCCTCGGTCATACGGTCCAGCTGCGCCGCCGTGGCGGGCACGGTGGTCAGGGTGGCATCTGCCCGCACCGCAACGCCGTACTGCCCGTCTGCCCGCACCGCGCCGGGCGTTGCCGCCGTAGGCACGGTCTCGCTGCGCACATAGGGGCGCAGGTCCGGCAGCGGGGTGGTATCGGTCTGCACCGCGCCGGTGGCGGCATCCACGCTGAGAATGCGCACCATCTCGCCAGGCAAAGGCTGCACCGGGAGCGGCACTGCCCCCACATCTTGTGCGTTCAGCTGCACCGCGCCGCCCTTGCTGTTCACGCTCAGCACCTGCCCACCGGTGGGTGCATAGCTTTCTGCCCGCAGTGCGGCAGCCTCCGCCCGCTTTGCGCTGGCCTCGGCATCGGTACGGTCGGCCAGAATTTTGTCCGCAGTCTTTTGCACCAGTGCCGCCTGCATGGCGGTATCTGCCGCACCGTTCTCGGCACGGCGGGCGCTTTCCGCTGCGGCGTGGGCGCTTTCCAGCACGCGCGCCACAAACTGCTCGTACACCGAGGGCGGCAGCTCCTCACTGCCGCCGTCCGTAGGCAGGGTGGCGTACGCATCGTAGCTGCCGGGGCGGGTGTAGGCGGTGTAACCGCTGCCTATGGCGGCCAGCATCCACTGTCCCCGCACGCTGCCGGTCAGGCGGCGGTCCACCGTCACACTGTCGTCGGCGTCCAGCGGAATGGCGGCCAGCTGCACCCCATCGCTGCGGCGCAGATACAGCGCCAGGGTGCACCCCGCCCACGCTGCGGGCAGGATGAACTGCAGCCGGTCCACCCCCTCGGCGTTCTGTGCGCCAAGGTGCAGCCGGTGCGGCCGGGGCACAAATTCGGTGCCGCCGCACTGCTGCTCAAGGATTTCGATCTCCATGCAAAACCTCCTTTTCTGTTTGCTGTCCCGATTGTACCGCCGGGGATGCAAAACTATCCAGTGTGTACTAAAAATGTGAAATTTTCTGTTCTTCGGCATTTTGCTAAACGGGGTTTTGGCACCGGAAATGCGAGCTTTTTCCCCCTGCCGGGACCGGGTAATTCCCCTGCAGGTTTTCCATGCAAAACCCGCGATGTGGGGCAGCTTGTTTTGGGCGCAGCGGCCGCTGCTGCGGCCTTATTCGCAGAGAAAAGAGCCGGTGCAAATGTTAAAAATTCATGAACGAATTGCCCCCAGAAAAAAGGAAAAAATCAGAAGGAAACCACCTAAAAACCAAAATATCAAAAGAAACACTGTGAAAATTGCACAAAAAATAATGTTACAAATCTAACAAAGTGCAAGACGCAAATTTGACAGATGCTTTACGGTCTGGTAAAATAACGTTTGCGCAACGAACGTTGCAGCGTTTAAATTCCATCTGGATGAAGTAAAAAGCCGTCCTGCGTACGGCACGGCATGGGCAGATGCGGCCTGTGCCGGGGCAGTTTTGTGGTCTGCCCGAAGCGGATTCCAACCTGTAATACGGTGCTCATTCTTTTTACCCGAAGAGAGCATCGTATTTGACTGTGAGACGCTTATACTCAGAGCAGCCACAGTCCGGGCGGCCGGGGTGCTGATGCAATACAGACCCGCGGCCGCGCCAAATACGACAAAGAGAGGAGTTGTCTCGTATCGCTTCCGTTAAATTGAAGAAAGCAGTTACTGCCGCAAAGCAGGCAGTATCTCCCCGTGTGCTGGCATTTTGTGTCATGGTGGTATGCCTTGTGGCTACCCTTGGCGTCACCGCTGCAAATCTGCGGCTGACCTACGTCACCGACTCCAATGGTGCACGGCAGGTCCTTCTGACCGATGCCGATGCTTCCCCCGCACAGGTCATGCACCTTTCCGGCATCCGCTCTGAGGAGGGCGATGAAGTCTACTACACCGCGTTCAGCGGCAATCTTGCCTCCCTGAACATCGAGCGCGCATTCTCCGTCAGCATCACCGCCGACGGGCAGGAGTACCCTGTAAAGCTGGTGTTCGGCACCGTAGCCGATGCACTGGAGCGCGCCGGTATCACCCTTGAAGGGGACGACTACACCGAGCCGGCGCTGGATCACGTTGTGACCGCCGGCAGCAAGATCGTGGTCCACCGCGTGGACTACGCAGAGCGGGTGGAAACTCAGGCCATCCCCTACGACACCCAGTATGTCTACACCAGCCTGTACTTCCGCAACACCGGCCGCACCACCACCCTGCAGCACGGTGCAGCCGGTCAGCAGACCGTGACCACCCGTGACCGCTATGTGGACGGCGAGCTGGAGAACAGCACCGTTGTGGATACCACCACCACGGTGGAGCCCACCGACCACGTCATCAAGACCTACGGCGCAGGTGCGCCGGTGTCCCCCCTGACCGGCGCGGACGGCACCACCAACGCCCCCACCTCTTATAGCAAGGTGCTCACCGGCAAGGCCACCGGCTACTATTCCCGTACCGGCAAGGGCTCTTCCGGTCTGGGTCTGGGCTATGGCACCGTGGCTGTGGACCCGGACGTGATCCCCTACGGCACCAAGCTCTACATCACCTCCACCGACGGCAAGTTCGTCTACGGCTACGCCGTAGCCACCGACACCGGCATCGCCGTCCAGAAGGGGCAGATCCTTGTAGACCTGTTCTACGAGACCTACGCCGAAAGCGTCATCAACGGTGCCATTCAGGTCAACGTCTACGTTGTGGGCTGAGCTGTAAACAAAACACAATAACCACGCAAAGAGACCGCTGTACAAACTGTGCAGCGGTCTCTTTTGATGTTAAGTAGAAAACTATTTTTATTTCGGGGTCGGGGAAAGTCTGTGGGCTTTCCCCGACCCCTTTCCCGTTTCCGCAACGCTTTCGCCGGAACCGTTTGTCAAATGAGCAGTTTACACGATGTCGAGCTGCAAATTTTGGATGGTATGCCCACAACATACAGAGAAGTCAAGAAAATTTGTGGTAATTGTATTTGAATTTTGGACAAAAAGTCTTGCAAAAATGGTAAAAACCTTTTAATATAAAAGAGTACAAAGCTGCGGAAGCCGTTTTCGGCTTCCACACGGGGAGGAGCAGTCTATGAAACCGACCGAAGAAAAGATTCAGAGCAACACATCGGACCTGCCGGTGTACCTGTTCAAGCAGGGCAACAACTGCGAGGCTTACCGCTACTTCGGCGCACATCTGGAAACACGGGTCGGGGAGTCCGGCGTTGTGTTCCGCGTATGGGCACCGCACGCCGTAGCCATCAGTGTTGTGGGCGACTTCAACAGCTGGAAGCCCGGCAGCCATCCCATGCACAAGGTGGATGGCGATTCCGTGTGGGAATTGTTCATTCCCGGCATGAAGGAATACGATGTTTATAAATATTGCGTAACCACCCGTGCAGGCGACCTTGTCTACAAGGCCGATCCCTACGCCTTCCACGCCGAGACCCGGCCTTCCAACGGCAGCAAGGTCTACGATTTGTCCGGCTTTGCATGGCACGACGCCGCATGGCAGACCGCGCAGAAAAAGGCAGACGTAATCAACGGCCCAATGAATATCTACGAGATGCACGCCGGCAGCTGGAAGCTAAAGGAGGGCGGCAAGCCCTACAACTACTCCGAGCTGGCGGACGAGCTGATTCCGTACATCAAGGATATGGGCTACACCCATGTAGAGCTGCTGCCGGTGATGGAATATCCGTTTGACGGCAGCTGGGGCTATCAGGTCACCGGCTATTTTGCACCCACCAGCCGCTACGGCACCCCCAAGGACTTTATGGCCTTTGTGGATAAGATGCACGCCGCAGGCATTGGCGTCATCATGGACTGGGTGCCCGCCCACTTCCCCAAAGACCAGTTCGGCCTGTACAATTTTGACGGCGAGGCCTGCTACGAGGATCCCAACCCCAAGCGCGGCGAGCACAAGGAGTGGGGCACCATGGTGTTCGACTTTGGCCGCAACGAGGTGCAGAGCTTCCTCATTTCCAGCGCACTGTACTGGCTGGAGCAGTACCACATCGATGGTCTGCGCGTGGATGCCGTGGCCTCCATGCTGTATCTGGATTACAACCGCAAGCAGGGCGAATGGGAGCCCAATAAGGACGGCGGCAAGGAGAACCTGGAAGCTATCGCCTTCCTGCGCAAGCTGAACAACACCGTGCTGGGCCGTCACCCCCACAAGTACATGATCGCCGAGGAGTCCACTGCGTGGCCCATGGTCACAAAGCCCGCCTCGGACGGCGGTCTGGGCTTCAACTTCAAGTGGAACATGGGCTGGATGAACGATATGCTCAGCTACATGAAGACCGACCCGCTGTTCCGCTCCGGCAACCACAACAAGGTGACTTTCAGCTTCTTCTACGCTTTCAGCGAGAACTTTGTCCTGCCCATCAGCCACGATGAGGTCGTGCACGGCAAGGGCAGCTTGCTGAACAAGATGCCCGGCGAGTATGACGACAAGTTTGCCAATCTGCGCACCTTCTTCGGCTACATGATGGCACACCCGGGCAAGAAGCTGCTGTTCATGGGACAGGAGTTCGGTCAGTTTGCCGAGTGGAACGAGGCAAAGCAGCTGGACTGGATGCTGCTGGACTACGACAAGCACGCCGAGCTGCAGAACTACGTCCGCACCCTGAACGCCTTCTATAAAGAGCACCCCGCCCTCTGGCAGATCGATTACAGCTGGGAGGGCTTCCAGTGGATCGTGCCGGACGACTCGCAGCAGAGCGTCATCGCTTTCCTGCGCAAGGACGCCGCAGGCAAGCAGATCCTTGTCATCTGCAACTTCAACCCCGTCCTGCGCGAGGGCTACACCCTCGGTGCACCGGTGTCCGGCACCTATAAAGAGATCCTGAACAGTGACGATGCCGCTTTCGGCGGCTCCGGCACCGTGCACAACAAGCCGGTGCGTACCCACAAAAAGCCGCAGCACGGCTTTGAGCAGAGCATCACCGTTACCCTGCCGCCCATGAGCACTTTGTACTTTGAGGTGCCCACAAAGCGCACCCGCAAGGCAGCAGAGGACAGCGCGGACAAGCCGGCAAAAAAGACCGCCAAAAAGGCCACCGTCAAGGACGCCGACAAGCCGGTAAAAAAGACCCGCACCACCAAGGCCAAGGCCGCCAAAACGGCGGATGAAAAACCGGAAAAAGCAAAAAAGACCGCTGCCAAGTCCAAAGCAAAACCCGAGGCCGCAGCGGACAAGCCGGTAAAGAAAACCGCCGCCAAGGCAAAGACCGCGGCAAAAGCAAAGCCTGAGACCGAAGCAGAAACCAAACCCGCAAAGCGCACCCGCAAAGCAAAAGCACCCAAGGAATAAGGATGCCCACACGGATGCACGCACGAACATTCTGATCTGTTGACTATCATTTCCAAAAAGGAAATGCTAAAGGGGAGAATAAAGCTATGGCAAAAGAAATCGTGGCAATGATCCTTGCCGGTGGACGTGGCTCGCGCTTATACGCGCTGACACAAAAGACGGCAAAACCTGCGGTGTCCTTCGGCGGTAAGTACCGCATCGTGGACTTCCCGCTGTCCAACTGCGTCAACTCCGATATCGACACCGTTGGTATCGCAACGCAGTACCAGCCCCAGAAGCTGAACGAGTACATCGGTAATGGTCAGCCTTGGGATCTGGACCGTCTGCACGGCGGTGTGCACACCCTGCCCCCTTACGAGCAGGCAAACGGCACCGACTGGTACAAGGGCACTGCAAACGCCATCTACCAGAACATCGGCTTCATCGACAGCTATGATCCCGAGTACGTCATCATCCTGTCCGGTGACCAGATCTGCAAGCAGGACTACGCCGACTTCCTGCGCTTCCACAAGGAAAAGGGCGCAGAGTTCTCTGTGGCCGTTATGGAAGTGGACTGGAAGGAAGCTTCCCGCTTCGGCCTGATGGTGGCGGACGAGACCGACCGCATCACCGAGTTCCAGGAAAAGCCCCCGGTGCCCAAGTCCAATCTGGCCTCTATGGGCATCTACATCTTCAACTGGGATGTGCTCAAGAAGTATCTGATCGAGGACGAGGCTGACCCCAACTCCAAGAACGACTTCGGCATGAACATCATCCCCGCCCTGCTGCGTGACGGCCGCAAGATGTACGCCTACCGCTTTGCCGGTTACTGGCGCGACGTGGGCACCATCGACAGCCTGTGGGAAGCCAACATGGAAGTGCTGGACCCCGAGAACTCCGGCATCGATATCTTTGATAAGACTTGGAAGATCTACAGCCGCAACCCCGTGCTGCCCGCCCAGAAGATCGGCGAGCGCGCCGTTGTGCAGGACTCCCTCATCACCGAGGGCTGCAAGATCTACGGCAACGTCAAGCACTCTGTGCTGAGCGCAGGCGTTGTTGTGGAAGAGGGCGCTACCGTTGAGGACGCCGTGCTGATGGACGGTGTCGTGGTCAAGGCAGGTGCCGTGGTCAAGCGCTGCATCCTTGCTGAGGACGTTGTTGTGGGCGCAGGTGCAAAGGTCGGCGGCGAGGGCGCAATTGCCCACGTTGGCACCGGTCTGACCATCGGCGCAGGCGCTACCGTCAAGGAGGGCGCAAAAGTGTTTGAATCCGTCAAGGAGGGTGTGGAAGTATGCTGAGACAGAACACCAATGCGTTGGGTATCATTTTCCCCAACAGCTATGACAATACCGTTCCCGAGCTGGTGACCGAGCGCGCAATGGCCTCGATCCCCTTTGCGGGCCGTTACCGCATGGTAGACTTTGTGCTGTCCAGCATGGCCAACTGCGGCATTTCCAACGTTTCCATCGTGGTGCGTAAGAACTACCACTCCCTGATGGATCATCTGGGCACCGGCCGCGAGTGGGATATGGCCCGCCGTCACGGCGGCCTGAACATCGTGCCTCCCTTTGCAGAAAAGGGCGTGCGCATCTACTCCGGCCGTGTGGAGGCGCTGGGCTCCATTCTGAGCTTCCTCGAGCACCAGAAGGAGAAGTATGTGGTCATGAGCGATGCCAACATCGCCGTCAACTACGACTTCAACGCCCTGCTGGCTGCCCATCAGGCCAGCGGTGCCGACGTGACCGTGGCTTACCAGAAGACCGAGATCCCCGAGGGCCGCAAGAACGACAACTACACCCTGACCATTGATTCCGATGGCCGCGTGACCGAGCTGCTGTTCAACGACTACCGCTCCGGCGTGCAGAATCTGGATCTGAACATCTATGTGCTGGAGCGCGAGACCCTGATCAAGCTGGTCAAGGACGCTACCGCCCGCGGCCTGATCTACTTCGAGCGCGACATTCTGGCACACAATGTCAACATCCTGAACATCCATGCGCTGGAGTACACCGGCTATGTTGCCCATATCTGCGACATGAAGAGCTACTTTGACGAGAACCTGAAGCTGATCGATGACCGCAATCTGGAAGCGCTGTTCCCCAAGGGCAGCCCCATCTACACCAAGATCCGCGACGATAACCCCACCCGTTACGTCACCGGTTCCAAGGTCGTGGATTCCATTCTGGCCGACGGCTGCGTCATCGAAGGCACCGTGGAGAACTGCGTGCTCTTCCGCGGTGTCAAGGTCAAGAAGGGTGCTGTGGTCAAGAACTGTGTCCTGATGCAGGATACCGTGGTCGAGCCCAACGTGGAGCTGGACTGCGTTGTCACCGACAAGAACGTGAAGATCACCGCCGGCAAAAAGCTGTCCGGCACCGAGAGCTTCCCGGTCTACGTCCAGAAGAACCACACCGTCTGATCGAGCAATATCCATAGGGGCGGCTTCCTCCCCGGTAGCCCCTCTTGAGA
>OIBN01000939.1_pt1 | contig 11297 bp, 8 predicted proteins | sample 1581031 | NCBI WGS metagenome assembly OIBN01 (sample SAMEA3882531, study PRJEB24775) | human gut metagenome | biome: human-associated habitat; feature: intestine environment; material: feces | place: Netherlands | collected 2009/2010
AATTTAAAGCCGGTGAAGGTGTTGTAGCTTCTCACCCCGTTGGCCTCGGCCACCACCCGGGCCAGGTCGGTGGTCACCAGGGATTTGAGGGCCACGGGACGGTCCGGCAAGGTGCCCGCCCGCTTCTTGGCCCCGATGAGGTAGTCCAGCAGGAGAACCCCCGTCTGGTTGCCGGAGATCTGCACATAGGCCCCGTCCTTCCCCTTCACCTGGATGGCCACCCGGTCAGCGTCGGGGTCGGACCCCAGGATCAGGTCGGCGTCCACTTCCTTGGCCAGCTTCTGGGCCAGGGCGAAGCTCTCCGGCGTCTCCGGATTGGGGGACTTCACGGTGGGGAAGGTGCCATCGATGACCATCTGCTCCGGCACGCAGTGGAGGTGCTTCACCCCCAGCTGGCCCAGGACGTAAGGGATCTGCTGGTATCCCGTGCCGTGGAAGGGGGTGTACACCATGGTGAAGGTGTCGGCCATCTTCTCCACCACAGCCTTGTCGTTGACCTGCTCCATGACGTTGGCCAGGAACTTCTCGTCGGTCTCCTCCCCCATAAGGGTGATGAGCCCCTTGGAGACGGCCTCGTCATAGTCCATGGTCTTGACGCAGCCGAACACGTCCAGCTCCTTCATCTTCTTGGCCACCTCGTCGGCGTGCTTGGGGGGCAGCTGGGCGCCGTCCTCCCAGTACACCTTGTAGCCGTTGTACTCCTTGGGGTTGTGGCTGGCGGTGACATTGATGCCGGCGATGCAGTGGTACTCCCGCACGGCAAAGGACAGCTCCGGGGTGGGGCGCAGAGACTCAAACAGGCGGGCGGGGATGCCGTTGGCGGCCATGACGCAGGCGGCCTCCCGGGCAAAGACGTCCGAGTTGTTCCGGCAGTCGAAGCACACGGCCACGCCCCGGGCGGCGGCCTCGGCCCCCTCCTCCAGGATGACCTGGGCAAAGGCCTGAGTGGCGTGGCGGACCACATGGACGTTCATCCGGTACAGGCCCACACCCATGGTACCCCGCAGGCCGGCGGTGCCGAAGGACAGCTGGTCAAAGAAGCGGCTCTCGATCTCCTTCTCGTCCCCCTGGATGGACTCCAGCTCCGCCTTCTCTGCCGCGGAGAGGGCGGGACTGTGCAACCATTTCTCGTAATTCTCCCGATAAGACATACTGAATGACCTCCTGTGTACTGTACATGAAGATTCGCTGGAGCTTTGCTGTTGGGGTAAGTGTACCACAGATGGCCGAAAATTTCCAGCAGATTTCCGTCATTTTTACGAAAAAAGAGGGGCGTCGGGCGAAGAAGGAGGTAAGGACCATCTTTCCAAAACGGGAGGAACGTGCTATACTACTCTTTACGCAGAAAAGGAAGTGGTATCCTGTGGAACAGACCCGGCACAGCGACGAGATCCTGGCCACCGCCCCCATTGGGAAATTGATTTTGAAGCTGGCGGTGCCCTCTGTCGCGGCTCAAATCATCAACATGCTCTATAACATTGTGGACCGCATCTATATCGGCCATATGCCGGAGGTCGGCGCATCCGCGCTGACGGGCGTTGGCCTGTTTACCCCCATTTTGATGCTGATTACCGCGTTTGCCATGCTGTGCGGCTCCGGCGGCGCGCCCCGCGCGGCCATTGCCATGGGCCGCGGCGATGACGATGCCGCCGAAAAAATCATGGGCAACTGCTTTACGCTGCTGCTGATTCTGGCGGCTGTGCTGACCGTTGTGTTTTATTTCGCTGCGCCGTCTCTGCTGGTGCTGTTCGGTGCCAGCGAAAAAACGCTGCCTTATGCGCTGGATTACGCCCGCATCTATATCATCGGCACCATTTTTGTGCTCATCGTTATGGGCATGAACCCCTTTGTCACCACCCAGGGCTTTGCCACGTTCAGCATGATGACCACCGTGATCGGCGCTGTGTGCAACATCATCCTGGACCCCATCCTGATTTTTGCCCTCAATATGGGGGTGCGCGGTGCCGCCACGGCGACTGTCATCAGCCAGGCGGTGGGCGCGGTGTGGGTGCTGCGCTTTTTGACCGGCGGCCGCACCAGGCTGCGCCTGAGCGTGAAAAACATGCCGCTGGTGGGAAAAGTCATCGGCCCCTGCCTTGGGCTGGGCGTTTCCACCTTTGTGATGATTGCCACCGAAAGTATCCTTTCCATCAGCTTCAACTCCAGCCTGGCACGCTATGGCGGCGATATCGCCGTCGGCGCCATGACCATCATCACCAGCGCCACCCAGCTGCTCAGCATGCCGGTGCAGGGGCTTTGCCAGGGCGCACAGCCCATCATGAGCTTTAACTTTGGCGCGGGCAAGGGTGACCGCGTCAAACAGGCGTTTCGGTTACAGTTCATCATCTGTGTGGCATATGCAGCCGCGTTCTGGGCCGCCTGTATGCTGGTGCCCCAGATGTTTGCGAGCATCTTCTCCACCGATCCGGAACTGGTGCGGTACACGGCCTGGGCCATGCGCGTTTACATGGCGGGTATTTTCTCCACCGGGTTCCAGGTTTCCTGCCAGCAGAGTTTTGTGGCGCTGGGCCAAGCCAAGATCAGTCTGTTCATGGCCTGCCTGCGCAAGCTGATTTTGCTGATTCCCCTGATCTTTATCCTGCCCCTGATTTTGCAGGACAAGGTTTTTGCTGTCTTTTTGGCCGAGCCGGTCAGCGATATCATCGCGGCAACCGTAACCTGCAGCGCATTCTTTATCCGCTTTAACAAGATTCTGGCCACCAGCCAGAAAAAGGCGTAAGAATTTGTGGGATACCCGTCTCCCTGCAGTGTATTTTATAATGGGCAATCAACATTTGCCGTGCCTCCCACCCCGTAGGGGCGCACTCTGCGCCCGCCAACCTAAAAGGATAACGATTTTACCCAAAGGCATGTGCCGGAATCCCGCACATGTCTTTTTGTTTGCATCATAGCAAACTGTTTACCCGGCGCACCAAATTTGCTCAGTTGCCCTGCCTGCCGCTGGCAAACAAATTTCCGCCAAAACTCAGCATTTGGCGCGTCAACGGCCAAACAAGGTGCGCGTTCCCCCGAAACTGTATCCGATAAAAAAAGCAAATTACGCACAGCCAACCTCAAACCCGGCGGGGCAGGGGATGGCAAACGGCGGATTTGGTGTTATAATTTCCGTGGAGTAAGAACGCTGGAAAGCCAGCGGAAAGGAACCAACCATGAAAGGCAAATGGATGAAAATAGTACGGCAGTATACGATCATCACGCTCGGCATTAGCATGATGGCGGTGGGGGTGTATTTCTTCAAATTTCCCAACAACTTTGTCTTTGGCGGTGTGACCGGCGCGGCGGCACTGGCTGCCAAGCTGACCCCGATTTCGGCCAGTGAGTTTTCCGCCGTGGTCAATATGTTGATGCTGCTTCTGGGCCTGATTTTTTTGGGCAAAGAGTTTGCGCTGACCACCGGTTATGCCACCGTGGTGCTTTCGGCGGAATTGATGCTGTTGGAAAAGGCCTGCCCGCTCAACGCGCCTTTGTCGGACCAGCCCATGCTGGAACTGATTTTTGCCATTGCGCTGCCTGCCATTGCTTCGGCATTGCTCTTCAGCGTGGGGGCTTCCAGCGGCGGCACCGATGTGATTGCCCTGATCGTGGAAAAATACACCCACCTGCACAGCATTGCAGCGGCGTTGTTTTTGACCGATCTGGTCATGGTGGTGGCGGCCTGCTTTGTGTTTGACCTGCACACCGCGCTTTACTCTTTCGTCGGCCTTACCGTTAAATCCCTGATGATCGACGTGGTGTTGGAGCGCATGAAGATGTGCAAAGCTATCTTGATCGTCTGCGACGACAAGGAGCCAATCTGCGACTTTGTGAATAAGGAACTGAACCGCGGCGCAACATACACCCCCTGCAACGGTGCATACACCAACCAGCCGCGCTACATTATCTATACCACCCTGACCCGGCACGAAGCAATGCAGCTGCGGGAGTTTATCCACAAGGAACACCTGAACGCCTTTATGTCCATGCTGAGCACCACCGAAGTGTTCGGCAAGGGCTTTGATAACGCCTGAAAACCCGCACATACCGCACAGTTCAAACGCTGTGCGGTATTTTTTGTGCCGAAACGCTTGACAAAAATCCGAACCCGGACTATAATATAAATCCGAAATCGGATTATAACACATCACACAGCGGTGCACAAATAAAGCATCGCCGTTTTGCTGTGAAGAATAGGAGAATGATAGTGTAATGCCGGAAGAACACCATCTCACTGCCCGAAATCTGTTGGAACAGATGAACCGCCAGTTCAATGAATGCAACGCCCTTTATCATGAGCTTGCCGTGCATTACGGTGTTTCGGATACCGTGTTCTGGCTGCTGTATTCACTGTATAACAGCAGCGAACCGCAGACCCAGAACCGCCTGTGCATGGAATGGAACCTGCCGAAGCAGACGATGAATTCAGCCGTGGCTTCGATGGTCAAGCAAGGACTGTTGGAACTGGAACCCGCGCCGGGCCGTTACAGCGGCAAACTGCTGCACCTGACGCCAGCCGGGCGGGAACTGGCAGCCAAAACTGCCAAACCCGTGTACAGCGCAGAACAGGCGGCACTGGAACAGCTGGGCATGGCGGAGGCTGAACATTTCGTCCGCCTTGGCCAGGAACACCTGAACGCCATCCGCACGGAATTTAACAAAATTTTACAACAGGAGAAAGTATGAATCAGCGCATCCAATTATCGGACCATTTTACCACATCGCGCATCCTGCGCTTTGCAGCATCCCCTATCATCATGATGGTGTTTACCTCCATCTACAGCGTGGTGGATGGATTTTTCGTTTCCAACTTTGCCGGCAAACAGGCATTCGCTGCCGTCAATCTCATTATGCCGTTTTTACAGGCATTTGGCTGCATCGGCTTTATGCTGGGCACCGGCGGCAGCGCTCTGGTTGCTATGACGCTGGGCACCGGCAACAAAAAGCGCGCCAATGAGCTGTTTTCCATGCTGGTCTGCGCCACTGCGGTGCTGGGCGTGATTTTTACGGTGGTTGCCCTGCTGGTGCTGCGCCCCGCGGCTGTTCTGCTGGGGGCCACTGCGGAACTGCTGGATGACTGCATCTTGTACGGCACCATCATCACGGTGTTCCAGACGGCGTTTATGCTGCAATTTTTGTTCCAGAGCTTTTTCATCACGGCCGAAAAACCCAAGCTGGGCCTTTTCTTTACCGTGGCAGCCGGCCTGACCAACATGGTGCTGGACTTTGTGTTTGTCGGTGTCATGGGGCTTGGCATCACCGGTGCCGCAGCTGCAACGGTGATTAGCCAGCTGATCGGCGGCATCGGCCCCATGTTCTATTTTGCCCGCCCCGGCAACGGCAGCCTGCTACACTTTGTGCGCCCGGTGTTCAGCGGCAAGGCGCTACTTAAGGCCTGCACCAACGGCTCCAGTGAACTGATGACGAATCTGTCCGCCTCTTTGGTAGGCGCGCTGTACAACTGGCAGCTGCTCCGCCTGGGCGGCGCCGATGGCGTGGCCGCTTACGGCGTTATCATGTATGTCAGCTTTATCTTTGCCGCCATCTTTATCGGCTATGCCCAGGGCTGTGCCCCGGTTGTCAGCTATCATTACGGTGCCGACAACACGGACGAGCTAAAAAACCTGCTGCGTATCAGCCTGCGGGTCATTGCCGTGGGGGGTGTGGCGATGCTCTGCTTCAGTGAGCTGCTGGCCGCCCCGCTTTCCCGCTTCTTTGTGGGTTATGATGCGGAACTGCTGGAACTGACTACCCTCGGCATGAAGCTGTATTCCCTCAGCTTCCTGCTCTGCGGTTTTAACATCTTTGGCTCGGCATTCTTTACCGCGCTCAACAACGGCATAGTATCCGCCGTTATTTCTTTCCTGCGCACCCTGGTGTTCCAGGTCACCGCCATTCTCGTGTTGCCCCATCTGCTGGGCATGAACGGCATCTGGCTTTCCGTTGTGGCAGCCGAAATCGCCGCACTGTTTGTCAATGCATTCTTCCTGGTTAAAAACCGGAAAAAGTACCAGTATTAACGCAAAAAATCAGCCCCTGCCGGTATACAGCAGGGGCGGATTTTACACTTATGCGGTTTTACGCATCCGAGCGGGAGTAGCAGTTTTTCATCTGGCAGCTCAGCTCATACAGCACTTTGTCCAGTGTGTCGGCGGCCAGGCCGCGGATGGTATCGGCCATGGCTTCGTTGGCCTGCTCGCGCAGGGCGGTGCGGGCGGAAGCATCCTGTTCACGGCGCAGCTTGGCATCGTAAGTATTGATGTTCGCATGCCCGGCGGAAGCCGCCGCCAGCTGGTAGCGCTCAATATGGAACACCGATTTGCTGTAGGCAGCATCGGCCATGGCGGCGATCATCCGGCTGTTCCAATAGAAGTTGTCGGTGGAAACCGCGCCCGTAGTGTTGGAAAGATACGCAGGGGTGGTGGTTACATTGGCATAGAACGGCACCATCACATTGAACGCGTTGGAAGCAAAGGCGATCCATTCCAAAACGCGGGAATCCTCCGGCTGGTCAGGGCGCATCTGGATCAGGGCCATAAAGTCGTTGCGGTTGATGCCGATGGAGCGGAATGCGCCTTTCTGGTCCGACTGGCTGCTGCCATACGGGTCATACAGTGTGCCCTGATAGTGGGAGGATAATACGTATTTGACATCCTCCGGCGTGATCTTCTTTTCCGGTACCATGCACCACGGCAGGTCATCACTGCGGGGTGTGTAGTCGGCGTTGGGGCCGTCCCACTTCTTGCTGTGGGGGTTCAGATAGCGCAGCATGAACCAGGCACGCGGCGTGTTGTACACATGGTCAGAATCATCGTGGCTGCCAAAGGCGTCCCGCGGGTTCAGTACCCCGTTCCAGGAAAGATCCAGATGGTTGTTCTCGATAAAATCATCCAGGTCGGCGGAGCAAAGGTGGTTCTTTTTGGCGCCAAGTGCGTCTTCCAGATCAAACTGGTCAATGCCAAGTTGGTTGGGCATCACCACATAGGCATCGTCCGGAACGCGCTTAGCAATCCAGTGGTGCCCGCCGATGGTCTCCAGCCACCAGATCTCGTGCACGTCCTGGAACGCAATGCCGTTCATCTCGTAAGTGCCGTATTTTTCCAGCAGCTTGCCCAGCCGCAGCACGCCCTCGCGCGCAGTGTGGATGTAAGGCAGTACCAGATAAACAATGTCCTCCTCGCCAATGCCGCCGGGAACTTCTGGCTGACCGTCCTTGGCGGGGATATACTCCACCAGCGGGTCAGCCCCCAGAACGCGGGGGTTGGAAGTGATGGTCTCGGTGGCGGTCATGCCGACACCGGCCTCGTTCACGCCGCCTGCAGCCCAGATGCCTTTGCCCTCCACGGCGTTGGGCATTGCGGTCATCCGCATCGGGCTGCCGGGCAGCTCCACTTCCACATGGGAAAGTACCGACCGGTACACGGCCGGGTACTCCTGCGGGGGAACGACCACGAACTTTTTGGGGGTGAAATGCCCGGAACCGGAATCGTCATTGCGGGCAATCATGGTAGAGCCATCATAAGAAGCTTTTCTGCCAACCAGAATTGTTGTACAAGCCATATTAGAATGCAAGTCCTTTCTGTATGCTGCGTACCGGAGAATCCGGCACGCAGGAAATGATATGGTTTATGACACTTATAGAATAATCGTTTGCTGCCGTAAATACAACTGGGCTGCCGCAAAAAAATTATGCGGTTTGGACGCAGAATTACTTGCCGACATGTACAAAGTATGATATAAACAAATAAAAGTTTAAGGACAAAGAAGGGGAAACCGTGGTAGAAATTCTTACGCATGCCGGGTGTTTTATCGGCATCATTCTGTTGGGCTGGGCGCTGCGCCGGGTCGGATTCTTTAAGGAGAGCGACTTCCATGTGCTCAGCAAAATTGTGATCAAGATCACCCTGACGGCGGCGATCGTGACAAACTTTTCCGGGCGGGAGATGCAGACCTCCATGCTGCTGCTCACCCTGATGGGCTTCGGCTTCGGCGTGCTGATGATGATCGTTGGCTCGGTTATGTATCTCCCCCAGGGGAGGGAGCGCCAGGCGTTTGCCATGCTTAATGCCTCCGGCTGCAACATCGGCAACTTTGCCATGCCCTTTGCCCAGGGCTTCCTTGGCCCGGTGGGCGTTATCGCCGTCAGCCTGTTTGACTGCGGCAACAGCATGATCTGCCTGGGCGGGGCTTACAGCATTGCCAGCATTGTCAAATCCGGCGATGGAAAGTTCCGCATCAAGCCGATTTTGAATAACCTTGTGCACAGCATCCCGCTGATGACCTATATCTTTATGACGATCCTGGGGCTTCTGCACCTGAGCCTGCCCGCCCCGGTTGTGGAGTTTGCGGGCATTGTGGGCAATGCCAACGCCTTTATGGCCATGCTGATGATCGGCGTGGGGTTCCACCTGAACGGCGACCCGTCCCAGATCGGGGATATCATTAAAATTCTGGGCGTGCGGTACATCATCGGCATTGCGTTAGCATTGGCAGCCTATTTTATCCTGCCGCTCCCGCTGGAATACCGCCAGGCACTTGTGATCGTATTTTTGGCCCCGGTGGCCAGCGCCAACCCGCCTTTTACCGCGCAGATGGGCAGTGACTTCGGCCTTGCCAGTGCGATCAATTCGGTTTCCATCATTGCCAGTATCGTTTTGATCACAACAGCATTGGTTATCATGCTGTAATCCATCCCCCTGTGCAGACCTTACAAAGCTGCACGGGGAAATTTGTTCAAATAACTAAAATGCAGCATTCCTGAACAAAAGTCCAGAAATTTAAGCAAAGAGGTCTATCTTTCCGGGGCGTACTTTGCTATACTAACAAATAAGAAATACGGCATTCCGCTTGCCAAAAAGGAGTCCTGCAATATGTCCAACTTTGTACCGGAAAAGACAGCTCTCGGCATCGAATTCGGCTCTACCCGCATCAAGGCAGTGCTGATCGGCCCGGAGCATACCCCGCTGGCACAGGGGGATTATACCTGGGAAAACCAGCTGCACAACGGCATCTGGACCTACCCACTGGAACAGGTCTGGCAGGGCCTGCAAAGTGCTTACGCTGCCCTTGCCGCTGATGTACAGCAAAAATACGGCTGCACCCTGACCAAGGTGGGCTGCATTGGCATTTCCGCCATGATGCACGGCTACCTGGCCTTTGATGCCAACGGCGAACTGCTGGTGCCGTTCCGCACCTGGCGCAACACCATCACCGGCGCAGCGGCCGAGGAGCTGACTGCGGCGTTCGGCTTCAACATCCCCCAGCGCTGGAGCATTGCCCACCTGTACCAGGCTATGCTGAACAAAGAAGAGCATCTGTCCAAGCTGGACTTTTTTACCACGCTGGCAGGCTATGTGCACTGGCAGCTGACCGGCCATAAAGTGCTGGGCGTTGGCGATGCCAGCGGCATGTTCCCCATTGACAGCACCACCGGCGGTTATGACGCCGCCATGCTGCAAAAGTTCAACACCATGGCCGCCGCCAAGGGCTATGCCGTGGACCTGAACGCCCTGCTGCCGGAGGTTCTGCCCGCCGGTGCGGACGCCGGCACCCTGACCGAAGCCGGTGCCCGCCTGTTGGACCCCGCCGGCAATTTGCAGGCCGGTATTCCGCTCTGCCCGCCGGAAGGCGACGCCGGAACCGGCATGGCCGCCACCAACAGCGTGGCGCCCCGCACCGGCAATGTCAGCGCCGGCACCAGCATTTTTGCCATGGTTGTGCTGGAAAAGGCCCTGAGCAAAGTTTACCCCGAAATTGATATGGTTACCACCCCCGCAGGCGACCCTGTTGCCATGGTGCACTGCAACAACTGCACCAGCGACCTGAACGCCTGGGTGGAGCTGCTGGCCCAGAACGCCGAACTCTGCGGTGCAAAAGTGAACAAGGGTGAGCTGTTTACCAAGCTGTTCAACCTTTCTTTGCAGGGAGCACCGGACTGCGGCGGTGTGATCCCCGTGAACTATTACTCCGGCGAGGGCGTGACCCACTTTGATGCAGGCCGCCCCATGCTGCTGCGTGGGCCGGAAAGTGATTTCAGCCTGGCAAACCTGATGCGCGCCAACATTTACTCCGCGTTTGCCACGCTGGCCATCGGGTTGGATATCCTGAACGAAGAACATGTGACGCTGGATACCCTGCTGGGCCACGGCGGCCTGTTCAAGACCCCCGGCGTGGCCCAGCGCTACCTGGCCGCTGCCGCCCACACCGCTGTGACCTGCACCGAAACCGCAGGCGAGGGCGGCCCTTACGGCATGGCCCTGCTGGCTGCTTACCGTGTGGAGCACGCCGATGGCGAAACGCTGGCAAGCTACCTGCAGAACCGCGTGTTCGCCGGTGCCGCCAGCACCACCCTGAACCCGGATGCCGCTGATGAAGCCGGGTTTGCCGCATTCCTGAAAGAATACAAAAAGGCACTGTGCGCCGAGCGCACCGCCGTTGAAACAATGTGAGGGAACAATTATGCTGGAAGAACTGAAACAACAGGTATATGAAGCCAATATGGAACTGCCCCGCCGCAGCCTTGTTACTTACACATGGGGCAATGTGTCCGGCATTGACCGGGAAAAAGGGCTGTTCGTCATCAAGCCGTCCGGCGTGGAGTACGATGAACTGACCCCTGATATGCTGGTGGTCATGGATCTGAATGGCAACCAGGTGGAAGGTGACCTGAACCCCAGCAGCGATACCAAGACCCATCTGGAACTGTACAAGGCATTCCCCGCGCTGGGCGGTGTGGTGCATACCCACAGCACCCACGCCGTGGCATGGGCCCAGGCCCGGCGGGATATCCCGGCGTTTGGCACCACCCATGCAGACTATTTTTACGGCCCGGTGCCCTGTGCCCGTGAGCTGACCCCCGAAGAGATCGAGGAAGATTACGAGAAAAACACTGGCAAGGTGATTATTGAAACCTTCCGCACCCGCGGCATTGACCCGGTGCATGTGCCCGGCGTTCTGTGCGCCAGCCATGGCCCCTTTACCTGGGGCAAGGATGCCGCCCAGGCTGTTTACCACGCCGTTGTGCTGGAAGAAGTGGCCAAGATGGCCCTGCTGACCTGCCAGATCAACCCCAACGCGGAGCCCGCCCCCCAGCATGTGCTGGACAAGCACTTTATGCGCAAGCACGGCCCCAACGCCTATTACGGCCAGAAAAAGTAAAGCCGGTCCTGAACTTGACGGCCCGGCCGGGGTGGCGCTTCTTGCTTTTTACCGTGACTGCTATGGGTAAACCCAAAACATGAAAAGTCAGAGGGCAATACCGCATAATTCTAAGTGCCGATACGGCGAGCGAGGTGCGGCAGATG
>OIBN01000942.1_pt1 | contig 11265 bp, 10 predicted proteins | sample 1581031 | NCBI WGS metagenome assembly OIBN01 (sample SAMEA3882531, study PRJEB24775) | human gut metagenome | biome: human-associated habitat; feature: intestine environment; material: feces | place: Netherlands | collected 2009/2010
CGTCCACTCCTCCCTGCTGCCCAAATACCGGGGAGCGGCCCCCATCAACTGGGCCATCCTCAACGGGGAGCGGGAGACCGGCGTCACCATCATGTATATGGCCAAGGAGCTGGATGCCGGGGACATTCTGCATGTGCTGAAAACCGATATCGACCCCCAGGAGGACGCCCAGGCGCTGACGGCGCGGTTGGCGGAGCTGGGGGCTCAGGCGCTGTCCGAAACTGTGGAACAGCTGCGTGCCGGAACCGCTCACCGCACGGTCCAGGATCACAGCGCCTATACCTACGCCCCCATGCTCACCAAGGATATGGGCATGATCGACTGGACGAAGCCTGCTCAGCGCATTCATGACCAGGTCCGGGGCCTGATTCCCTGGCCCTGTGCGTCCACGGAGCTGGGTGGGGCTACGGTGAAGATATTCCGCACGGAGGTAGGCAGCGAGACTGCCAAGGCTTCCGGCACCGTGGTGTCTGCCGGGAAGGCGGGCATCGACGTGGCCTGCGGCGACGGGCGGCTGCTGCGTATTCTGGAGCTTCAGCCCCAGGGCGGCCGCCGGATGGCGGCGGCGGACTATCTGCGGGGCCATCCCCTGCAGGTGGACGCATGACGCCCCGGGAGAAGTGCGGCGCCCGGGATGTAGCCTTGGACGCGCTGATGCAGGTGGATAAGGCCAACGCCTGGTCCGACGAGGCCTTGCGGCGGCTCATTGCCCAGAACGGGCTGGACAGCCGGGACGCTGCCTTTGCCACCCGCCTGTGCTACGGCGTTATGCAGAACCGCATGCTGCTGGACTACTACATCGGCTGCTGGTGCGCCCAGAAGCCGGAGCGGCTGGAGCCGGTGATCCGGGGCATCCTGCGCATCGGCGGCTACCAGATCCTGTTTATGGATAAGGTACCCCACCGGGCTGCCGTCAACGAGGCGGTGGAGATGACCCGCCGCCGGGGACGGCCCAAGGCCGCCGGTATGGTCAACGCTGTGCTGCGGCGGTTCGTGGAGCATTGGATGAATATGCCGGACCTGCCGAAAGGGTCCACGGCGGACTATCTCTCCCTGCGGTACAGCCACCCCAAGTGGCTGGTGCTGCGGCTGTTGGACCTGGTGGGGCCGGATGAGACCCAGGCATTTCTGCGGCTGGATAACGACACCGTGCCCACCTGTATCCAGGTGAATCCTTTGAGGACCACCGCAGAGGAGCTGGAGCGGGAGCTTCGGGGCGCGGGCGCCGCGGTGCAGCCTCACCCGTGGCTGGAGGGCTGCCTGGAGATCACCGGCACCGGTGATCTGCGGAGCATGCCCGCCTTCCGGGAGGGACGGTTCCTGGTCCAGGATGCGGCCGCCCGTCTGGCCGCCATGGCGGCGGCAGCGGCCCCGGGGGACCGGGTACTGGACGTGTGTGCCGCACCGGGGGGAAAATCCTTCGCTATGGCCATGGACATGGGCGACCGGGGACAGATCCTGTCCTGCGATATCCATCCCTATAAGGTGAAGCTCATCGAAAGCGGCGCAAAGCGCCTGGGCCTTACCTGTATCCGCACGACCACCGCCGACGCCCGGGAGAATCACGCCGCCTGGCGGCAGCAAGCCGATGTGGTCATGGCCGATGTGCCCTGCTCCGGGCTGGGTATCATCCGGAAAAAGCCGGACATCCGCTACAAAAGTCCCAAGGAGCTGGCCCAGCTGCCTTTGATCCAGCGGGCCATCCTGGAAAACGCCGCCAGCTATGTGCGCCCCGGCGGCACGCTGGTGTACTCCACCTGCACGGTGCTGCCTGAGGAGAACGAGGACGTCACCGGGGATTTCCTGGACCAGCACCCGGAGTTTGAGCCGGTGCGGACAGTGTTTCCTCTGCCGGTGGGGCCTTGCCCGGGTCAGGTGACCCTGTGGCCTCAGCGCCACGGAACCGACGGGTTTTATATCTGCCGGATGCGCAGAAAGGACTGAGCAAATTGACGGACATGCGATGCATGACGGAGGAGGAGATCACCCGGGTCCTGCGGGATATGGGACAGCCTGCCTTCCGGGGCAAGCAGGTGTTCACCTGGCTGCACCGGGGGGTGCGCTCCTTCGACGAAATGAGCAACCTATCCAAATCCCTGCGCCAGCAGCTGGCACAGGACTACACCATTTCCGTGCCCACCGTGGCCCGAAAGCAGGAATCCCGGCTGGACGGCACCATAAAATACCTGTGGGAGCTGCCGGACGGCAACTGTATCGAGACGGTGCTGATGCAGTATCACCATGGAAACACAGTGTGCATCTCCTCACAGGTGGGCTGCCGCATGGGTTGCGCCTTCTGCGCCAGCACCGTCGCCGGAAAGGTCCGGGACCTGACCGCCGGAGAGATGCTGGACCAGGTGCTGTTTACCCAGTTGGACTCTGGCCGGGAGATCTCCAATATCGTGCTGATGGGTATTGGAGAGCCCCTGGATAACCGGGAAAACGTTCTGCGGTTCCTGCGCCTGGTAAACCATCCCGACGGGCTGAACATCGGCATGCGGCACATCAGTCTCTCCACCTGCGGCGTGGTGCCGGGTATCGACGCCCTGGCGGAGGAGGATCTGCAGCTGACGCTGTCGGTGTCCCTCCATGCACCGGACAGCGAAACACGCTCCCGGATCATGCCTGTGAACCGGGCCTGGGATGTGGAGGAGCTGTTTGCCGCCTGTCACCGGTATTTTCGCCGGACAGGACGGCGCATATCCTTTGAATATGCCATGATCGACGGGGTCAACGACCACGACTGGCAGGCGGACCTGATTGCCAAGCGCATCGCCGGCATGCCGGGTCATGTAAATCTGATCCCGCTTAACGACGTGGTGGAAAGTCCCTTCAAGCCCAGCCGCCGTGTGGCCGCATTTCAGAAGCGGTTGGAGTCACATGGCATCACCGCCACGGTGCGGCGGAGTCTGGGCGGGGACATCGACGCCTCCTGCGGTCAGCTGCGCCGCCGCGCTATGGAGGAAAGAAAGGGGGGTGATTCCGCGTGAAGCATTGGAAGATCACCGATCCCGGCCTGGTGCGCCGGGAAAATCAGGATGCCTTTGGTTTTGCCCAGCTGTCCGGCGGCTATACCGTGGCTGTGGTGTGCGACGGCATGGGCGGTGTGGCCGGGGGCAGCATCGCCAGCAGCGTAGCGGTGGAGACGTATATCCGCACCCTGTCCGACTCCGGCCACCCGGACCAGGCGGTGCGTGCCGCCGTAATGGCAGCCAACAGCGCTATCCGACAACGGGCTGCCGGACATCCGGAGCTGAGAAGCATGGGCACTACGCTGGTATCTGCCCTGGTCAAGGGAGATCGGGTACTCATCAGCAATGTGGGCGACAGCCGGGCCTATCTGGCCGGAGCTCAGGGCCTGCGGCAGATCAGCCGGGACCATTCCCTGGTAGAGGACATGGTGGAAAAGGGTGACCTGACTCCCGGCCAAGCCCGCAGCCATCCCCGCCGCAATCTCATTACCCGGGCTCTGGGTCCGGACCCCGCCGTGGAGGCAGACGACTTTGCCATTCAGTGGAAGGCGGGGGATTTTCTGCTGCTGTGCTCCGACGGACTGGTGAACACGGTCACGGACCAGGAGATCATGTTTGAAATTTTGCATAACGGACAGCCGGAGGACTGCTTGCAGCGGCTGATGGCCATTTCCAAGCAGCGGGGCGCGCCGGACAATGTGACGGCTATCCTGCTGATGAACGACTGAAGGAGGAATTGACGATATGGATCCTTACATTGGGAAAATGCTGGATAATCGCTATGAGATACTGGAGTTGATCGGCAGGGGAGGCATGGCCAACGTCTATAAGGCCAAGTGCCACCGGCTGGACCGGCTGGTAGCGGTAAAGATCCTGCACAGTGACCTGGCCCAGAACGCCGATTTCCGCCGCCGGTTCATGGATGAGTCCCGGGCTGTGGCCCAGCTGTCCCACCCCAACATCGTGTCGGTTTACGACGTGTCGTGCAGTGATGACATCGATTACATCGTTATGGAGCTCATCGACGGCGTGACGCTGAAGCAGTATATGGAGCGCCGGGGCCAGATGGACTGGCGGGAAGCGCTGCACTTTATCACCCAGATCATGCGCGGCCTCAGCCATGCCCACAGCCGCGGCGTGATCCACCGGGACATCAAGCCCCAGAACATCATGATCCTGCGGGATGGAAGCGTCCGAGTGGCCGATTTCGGCATCGCATGTCTGGCAGACCAGGGGCAGACCCTGACCCAGGAGACCCTGGGCTCCGTGCATTACATTTCTCCCGAACAGGCCCGCGGCGACCGGGTGGACGCTCGCTCGGACATTTATTCCGCCGGCGTGGTGCTGTACGAGATGCTCACCGGCAAACTGCCCTTCCAGGGTGACTCCGCCGTGTCCGTGGCTATCCAGCATCTGAGCGCTGTTCCCAAGGCCCCCAGGGAGCTGAATCCGGATATCCCCGAGGCTCTGGAGCTGATCTGCATGAAGGCCATGTGCCCGGACATCTCCAAGCGTTATCAGACCGCTGACGCCATGCTGGACGATCTGGAGAAGTTCCGCAAGGACCCTGCCGTGGATATGGACTATATCCGGGAGGATCTGAAGGCCGCCGTGGTGTGCCAGGAGCCCACCCAACCTCTGCCCACCAACCAGGTGGCAGCGGTGAGCAAGGCCAACAGCACCGTGGCCCAGGATGAGGAGGAGAAAAAGCAAAGCCGCAAGGTGGTGGGCCTGGTCATCGGCGGGTTTGCCCTGGCGTTGGTGCTGATTTTTGTGGTGTTCAAGCTGGTGGCCGGCGGCTTCAACGCAGGCAATGGCACCGCCTCTCACCAGGTGCCGGACCTTTTGGGCAAGACCCTGGAGGAGGCCGAGGCCATGCCGGAGATTAAGGATATTTTCCGCATCGAGGTGGTGGGCACCAAGCCCAGCGATAAATACGAGCCCGGCCAGATCGTGGAGCAGGACCCTGCCGGCGGCCGCAGCCGCAAGAACAATCTGGTCATCAAGGTCTACCTCTGCGCGGAGGAGGATGGAACGCTGATGCCCAACGTAGTGGGCAGTGAGTTCCTGCAGGCCAAGACAGAGCTGAACAACCTGCACCTGGATCTGGATATCCAGCGGGCGGATGCCTATTCCCCCGACGTTCCCGAGGGACAGGTGATGGAGAGCTCTCCTGCCTCCGGTGAGCAGCTGAAGAAGGGTGACACGGTTGTGCTGACCGTCAGTAAGGGGCCGGAAACCAAGCCCCTGACCGTTCCCAGCTTTGTCACTATGACCATCGACGACGCGGCCGCCCAGGCCGAGGCCATGGGGCTCAAGGTGGGTGAGCATCAGTATGAGTACAGCGACAAGCCCGAGGGCACTGTCATTGGTCAGAGCATCGAGCAGGGCACCGAGGTGCAGTCCGGCACAGAGATCGTGTTCACTGTCAGCAAGGGCAGCAGCTCCGCTGAGCGGGTGGTGGTGTTTGACATTCCCGACCAGTACCGCAGCGACAGCAATCTGAAAATCGAGGTCATGCAGGACGGCAGCATCATCCACTCCACCTATGTGGATGGCTCCACCACCTCCTTCACCTATACCTTCCGCGGCAGCCAGGGGTCTACTTCCACTATCAAGCTGTATATCAACGGCACCGAGGCCGTGAGCCAGGAGATCACGTTTTGATCAAAGGACGCATTGAAAAGGCCCTCAGCGGGTTCTACTATGTCAACACCGGAACGGAGACGCTTCAGTGCCGGGCCCGGGGAAGGTTTCGCCGGGAGGGGCTGTCCCCCTTGGTGGGAGATTGGGTCCAGGTGCGCGAGCTGGGCGGCGGCGAGGGCTTTGTGGAGGCTATCGAGCCCCGGCGCAACGCCTTCGACCGGCCGGCGGCAGCCAACATCGACCAATTGGTCATCATTGCCTCTGCTGCTCTGCCGGTGACGGACCCGTATCTCATCGACCGCATCAGTGCCATCGCCGTCCTGAAGGGCTGCCAGGTGCTGCTGTGCCTGAATAAGTGTGACCTGGACCCGGCTGAGGAGCTGTACGGCATTTATCAGGGCTCCGCTATCCGGGTGCTGCGAGTCAGTGCCGCCACCGGCCAGGGGATAGAGGAGCTGCGGCAGGAGCTGGCGGGAAAGCTCAGTGCCTTTACCGGCAACTCCGGTGTGGGCAAGTCCAGTATCCTCAACGCACTGGCCCCGCGTTTTTCTCTGGCCGTTGGAGAGGTCAGCAAGGCCCTGGGACGGGGGCGCCATACCACCCGCCATGTGGAGCTGTTTTCTCTGGGACAGGATACCTATGTCATCGACACACCGGGTTTCGCGTCCTTTGACACAGAGGAGCTGGACCTGGAGCTGAAGGAGCACCTGCCGGAGACATTCCCGGAATTTGCCCCTTACACCGGCAGCTGCCGGTTTGTAGGGTGCAGCCACACCAAAGAGAAGGGCTGTGCCGTGCTGGAGGCCGTCCGGCAGGGGAGGATCCCCCGCAGCCGCCATGCCAGCTACCTGCGGCTGTATAACGAGCTGAAGGACCTGAAGGCGTGGGATAGGAAATAATGAATTGCTTCCGGACAGACGGAAAAGGCAGGAGCGATGGCTCCTGCCTTTTTCCGAAAAACTTCATCACGCTACCTTGTGCGAAGTGCGGCAAAAGAAAGAACTTGCTGCCTGGAAAATTGTTTTGGTTGCACAATGGAATGAAATATGGTATACTGGCAAAACACGGAAGGGGGAGTGTTTCATGAGAAAGCTGACGGCGCTGCTGCTGGCGCTGATAACATCCCTGTCTCTGGCTGCATGCAGCTTCGCAGCGCTGCCCATGGATCCGGAGCAGCCCACAAACCAGAAGCAGGAGCAGCTGGCGGAGGACGGCACATACACCACCAAAGAGGATGTAGCACGGTATATCCACTTATACGGACATCTGCCGGACAACTTCATTACAAAAAAAGAGGCCCAGCAGCTGGGCTGGACCGGTGGCTCTCTGGAGCCGTATGCACCGGGCTGCTGCATCGGCGGTAGCCGGTTCGGAAACTATGAGGGCCTGCTGCCGGAGGCAGACGGCCGAACCTGGACCGAGTGTGACATCAACACCCTGGGCGCCAAGTCCCGGGGACCGGAGCGGATCGTCTTTTCCAACGATGGGCTGATTTATTACACCGGCGACCACTACCAGACCTTTGAACTGCTGTATGGAGGAGAATGAACATGCAGGTATTTTTGAACGGAAACGACATTACCAACCGCGAGCAGCTGCATGACGCCCTGTCGGAGGCCCTGGAGCTGCCGGAGTGGTACGGCCGCAGTTTGGACGCTCTGTACGATTGTCTGACGGATCTGTCCGTGCCCACGACCATCCATGTGGAGCATTGGCCCCAGGAGGATTATTTGCAGCGGGCGCTGACGGTAATTCAGGATGCGGCGGAGGAAAACGAGCTGATTCAGGTGCGGCTGGAGGACTGAACCAGCTTGTGCCGGGTGTACCACAGGGAACCCAAGAGCAGCACCAGGTTCAGCGCCAGCATGGCCCAGAATACCGGAGATTTGAAATCCAGGTTATTGCCCAGAATGCACAGACACACCATACCCGGAGCGATAGACAGCCACGAGGCAGACAGATAAGTCCAGAAGTTCAGCCGCATCATGTGGATGGTGAAGCAGAAGACAAAGCCATACTGCTGAGTGGCGGTGAAGTATTTGTTCAGCTTGGGGTGCCTGCTCAGCAGGCCCTCCAGGCTGTCGGTGCGGGTGGACCGCCCCATCCAATAGGAAATGGACAGACACAGCGCTGTGCCCACGCCGCTGATGGCCAAGGCTGCCGGCAGCGGCAGGATCAAAGACACCACGACCACCAGGGCGTTGTATACCACCACGCCGGAGAAGCCCTTTGCTATGAACAGCGCCAGGATCACCAGCACGGCCAGCACCGGACGATGCTCCACCAACTGTGGCACGGTATTCAGATCGATGACGCCGGTCAGCAGCAGAGCGCCGAAGCCTGCCGCACACAGCAGCATCATCAGGATCGGCAGATAGTCCCGCAGGGTCTTTTTCATGGATGGCACAGCCTCCTTGAGCCAAATATAGAAGAATATATACCATAAATTTGTGAATAAATCAAGTATCAGACCAGATTTTGAACAAATTCTGAAGTTCAGGAAAAGGAATGGTTGACATTTTTCCGGAAATGGTGTAGAATGCCCACATATTGAGAACGGCTGAGATGGGAAGCAGTAGGCGGTATGCGGATGCCGAGAGAGGGAGCGGTTGGTGCAAGCTCCCGTGATGCGCCGCCCAAGTCGTCCCGGAGCCTTGGGCTGAACTGACAGTAGGCTGCAACGGTGGGTCCTCCGTTATCGGGACAGGGCGTATTTGCGCCCATGAGTGCGGGATTTCCCGAATACAGGTGGTACCACGGACTTTTTATGGTTCGCCCTGTTTTGCTGTGGCAAAACGGAGCGGGCCTTTTTGTTTTGCCAAATACTCAAATAAGGAGAATGACTATGCGCAAAGAATTACCCAAGGTGTACGATCCCCGGCAGGTGGAGCCCCGGATCTACCAGATGTGGATGGACGGCGGCTGCTTCAGTGCGGAGCCGAACCCGGACAAAAAGCCTTTTTCCATCGTGATGCCGCCCCCCAACGTCACGGGGCAGCTGCACATGGGCCACGCCATGGATGCCACGCTGCAGGATATTCTTATTCGCTTCAAGCGGATGCAGGGATATGAGGCCCTGTGGCTGCCCGGTACGGACCACGCCGGAATCGCCACCCAGATCAAGGTGGAGGAAAACCTGCGTCAGGAGGGCCTGACCCGCTATGACCTGGGTCGGGAGAAGTTCCTGGAGCGCGTATGGGCCTGGAAGGAAAAGTACGGCAACCGCATTGTAGAGCAGCAGAAGAAGATGGGTTCCTCCTGTGACTGGGACCGCTCTCGCTTTACTATGGACGAGGGCTGCTCCCGTGCCGTCCGGGAGACGTTCTGCGAACTGTATGACAAGGGGCTCATTTACAAGGGCAGCCGCATCATCAACTGGTGCCCCCACTGCCTGACGGCGTTATCCGACGCCGAGGTGGAGTATACCGATAAGCCTGGCCACCTGTGGTATATCCGTTACCCCCTGGCGGACGGCAGCGGCGACATCGTGGTGGCCACCACCCGTCCGGAAACCATGATGGGCGATACCGGTGTGGCAGTGAACCCGGAGGACGAGAAGTTCAAGCATCTGATCGGCAAGACCTGCATCCTGCCCATTATGAACCGCGAGATTCCCATTGTGGGCGATGAATACTGCGAGATCGGCTTTGGTACTGGCGCGGTGAAGATGACTCCCGCCCACGACCCCAACGACTTCGAGGTGGGTCTGCGCCATAATCTGGAGGTCATCCGTGTCATCGCTGACGACGGCACCATCAACGAAAACGGCGGCAAGTACAACGGCATGGACCGCTACGAGTGCCGCAAGGCCATCGTCAAGGACCTGGAGGAGCAGGGTTACCTGGTCAAGACCGAGGATTATTCCCACAATGTGGGCACCTGCTACCGCTGCCACAACGATGTGGAGCCCATCATCTCCGCCCAGTGGTTCGTGAAGATGAAGCCCCTGGCCGAGGCCGCCATCAAGGTGGTGGAGGACGGGGAGGTCAAATTCGTCCCCGACCGCTTCGCCAAGACCTATCTCAACTGGATGGAGAACGTCCACGACTGGTGCATCTCCCGCCAGCTGTGGTGGGGCCACCAGATCCCCGTGTGGTACTGTGACGACTGCGGCCACATGACCGTCTCCCGCCAGGACCCCACGGTGTGCGAGAAGTGCGGCAGCACCCACATCCAGCGGGACCCCGACGTGCTGGACACCTGGTTCTCCTCCGCCCTGTGGCCCTTCTCCACCCTGGGCTGGCCGGAGAAGACCGAGGACCTGGACTACTTCTACCCCACCGACGTGCTGGTCACAGGGTATGACATCATCTTCTTCTGGGTGGCCCGGATGATTTTCTCCGGCTGCGAGCAGACGAAAAAGACCCCCTTCCACACCGTGTTCATCCACGGCCTGGTCCGGGACGACAAGGGCCGGAAGATGTCCAAGAGCCTGGGCAACGGCATCGACCCCCTGGAGATCGCCGAGAAGTACGGCGCCGACGCTCTGCGCTTCAACTTGATCACCGGCAACAGCCCCGGCAACGACATGCGCTTCTACACCGAGCGGTGCGAGGCCATGCGCAACTTTGCCAACAAGATCTGGAACGCCAGCCGCTTCCTGATGATGAACCTGACCATCGACAAGTGTGAGCTGCCCGAGAAGCTGGAGCTGGAGGACAAGTGGATTCTCTCCAAGCTGAACCGGGCCATCCGGGAGATCACCGAGAACATGGACCGGTATGAGCTGGGCGTGGCCGCGCAGAAGATCTACGACTTCATCTGGGACGACTACTGCGACTGGTATATCGAGCTGACTAAGACGAGGCTCCAGGGGGAGGACGAGGACAGGTGCTGTGCCATGTGCTCACCCAGATGCTCAAGCTGCTCCACCCCTTCATGCCCTTCATCACCGAGGAGATCTGGCAGGCCCTGCCCCACGAGGACGGGGTGGCAGAGGGCGGCTTCCTGATGCTCCAGAGCTGGCCCGTGGCCCGGGAGGCGCTGGACTTCCCGGAGGAGGAGAAGGCCATGGAGCTCATCATGGACCTGATCCGGGCCGTGCGCACCCGCCGCTCCGAGATGAACGTGCCCCCCAGCAAGAAGGCCCGTCTCACCGTGGCCACCGCCGAGGAGGACACCTTCCGCCTGGGCGAGGCTTTTCTGAAGAAGCTGGCCTATGCCAGCGAGGTGGACTTTGTCCCCGTGGGCACCGCCCCCGAGGCGGGCTCCGTCACTGTGGTCACCCACGCCGCCCAGGCCTCTATGCCCATGGCGGAGCTGGTGGACCTGGAGAAGGAGAAGGCCCGCATGGAGAAGGAGCTGAAGAAGAACTCCGCCGAGCTCCAGAAGCTGGAGACCAAGCTCCAGAACCCGGGCTTTGTGAACAAGGCCCCCGAGCACGTGGTCAAGGCCGAGCAGGAGCGGGCCGTCCAGCTGCGGGCCCTGGTGGCCAAGCTGGAGGAGCAGCTCCAGGGGATGTAACAAAACGCGGGGTTCCAGCGGACGCTCTGGTGTCCCTTTGGAATTTGAGATCAAGAAGCGGTGGGGCGCGCCCCACCGCTTCAGTTTTTCGAAAAACCTGTGCAGAATCAAATCCGCCTGAGACAGGGCGGGGGAGCTCGAGGGGGCAGCCGCCCGCCTCGAATGGGATCAAATGCCCCGGAAG
>OIBN01000956.1_pt1 | contig 11124 bp, 9 predicted proteins | sample 1581031 | NCBI WGS metagenome assembly OIBN01 (sample SAMEA3882531, study PRJEB24775) | human gut metagenome | biome: human-associated habitat; feature: intestine environment; material: feces | place: Netherlands | collected 2009/2010
TATTTTCCACACGCCCAGCGACATCGGGAAAAAGAGCGAAAAATTACCCGCGGGACCTCTGTTTTTCCCGAAAAAAGCGGTTTACGGACCGGAAGAAACATGATATCATAAAATCCAATGCTGCAATACCATCCCAAACCGGCCCGGCCGGCGGGGGATGTTTCAGGAAAGAGGTTGGAAGTATGAAGAAGCTGATGCTGGGAAATGAGGCGGTGGCCCGGGGGCTGTACGAGGCCGGATGCAGCCTGATTTCCAGTTATCCTGGCACCCCCAGTACGGAGATCACCGAGCAGGCCGCCCGGTACGACGAGATCTACTGCGAGTGGGCCCCCAACGAGAAGGTAGCCACCGAAGTGGCCTACGGCGCGTCCATCGCCGGTTCCCGTTCCTTCTGCACCATGAAAATGGTGGGCCTGAACGTGGCGGCGGACCCCCTGTTCACCGCCGGCTACATGGGCGTGGGCGGCGCGTTCATCGTGGTCACCGCCGACGATCCCAGCTGCCATTCCTCTCAGAATGAGCAGGACAACCGCCACTATGCCCGGGCCGCCAAGATCGCCATGGTGGAGCCCAGCGATGCCCAGGAGTGCAAGGACTTTGTGGCCCTGGCCTGCGAGGTGTCCGAGCTGTTCGACACGCCGGTGCTGTACCGCACCACCACCCGGGTCTGCCACTCCAAGGGCCTGGTGGAATTTGGCCAGCGCACGGAGCACACCCATGCGCCCTATGCCCGCAACGTCCGCAAGTTCGTCTGCACCCCGGCCCACGCCTATGCCAACCACCCTCTGGTGGAGGAGCGGCTGGAGAAGCTGCGGGAATACGGCTGCACCCGGGCTTTGGAAAACGGCCTGAACAAGCTGGAGATGGGCGACGGCAGGGTGGGCGTCATCGCCGCCTCCATCGCCTATGAATACGCCAAGGAGGTGTTCCCGGAGGGGACGTCCTTCCTGAAGCTAGGCCTGACCTTCCCCCTGCCTATGGACCTGATCCGGGACTTTGCCTCCAAGGTGGAGAAGCTCTACGTCATCGAGGAGCTGGAGCCCTTTATGGAGGACCAGATCAAGGCCGCCGGCATCCCCTGCGTGGGCAAGGAGCTGACGGGCCTTCTGTACGAGCTGAACACCCAGCTGCTGCGCCAGCGGGTGCTGGGCCAGAAGGCGGATTACCGCACCGTGGACGTGGCCCCGGCCAACCGGCCCCCGGCCCTCTGTCCCGGCTGCCCCCACCGGGGATTCTTCTATACCCTGTCCAAGAACAAGAACTATGTGGTCACCGGCGACATCGGCTGCTATACCCTGGGCTGCGCCGCCCCGCTGAACTGCATGGACTCCGTGGTGTGCATGGGCGCGGGCTTCTCCGCCGGCATGGGCATCGCCAAGAGCTTTGAAAAAGAGGGCGTCACCGGCAAGGTGGTGTTCGGCGTGGTGGGCGATTCCACCTTCTTCCACAGCGGCATGACCGGCGCGGCGGAGATCGTCTATAACAAGGGACGGATGATCCCCTGCGTGCTGGATAACCGCATCACCGGCATGACCGGCCACCAGGATAACCCCGGCACCGGCTATACCCTCCAGGGGGACCCCACCGCACTCCTCAGCGTGGAAAAAATCCTCACGGCCCTGGGCTTTGCCCCGGTGCTGACGGTGGATCCCCAGGACCTGAAGGCCATGAAGGCCGCCGTGGACCAGGCGGTGTCCGCCCTGGACGCCGGACAGCAGCCCGCCATCGTCACCCGCCGTCCGTGCCTGCTGATCAAGCGGGATAAGTTCCGCAAGGGCATGTGCCATGTAAACGCCGACAAGTGCCGGGGCTGCCGCAGCTGTCTGCGGGTGGGCTGCCCGGCTATCTCCCTGGAAAACGGCAAGGCCGTCATTGACCGCACCCAGTGCGTGGGCTGCACCGTGTGCGCCCAGGTCTGCCCCTTCGACGCCATCGAAAAGGAGGAAAAGTAACATGTCCAACGTGAAAAGTGCGCTGCTGGTGGGCGTGGGCGGTCAGGGCGCCATCCTGATCTCCAAGATCATGTCCAACGGCTTCATGCAGGCCGGGTTCGACGTGAAGCAGAGCGAGGTACACGGCATGGCCCAGCGTGGCGGCTCCGTGTCCACCCAGGTCCGCTGGGGCGACAAGGTCTACGGCCCCGTGTTCGGCAAGGGCGAGGCGGACATTATGGTGGCCCTGGAGCGGATGGAGGCCGTTCGCTACGCCGAGTTCCTGAAGCCCGACGGCGTGGCCGTCATCAATGACTATGCCATCAAATCCACCACCATTGCCTCCGGGGCCGAGACGTATCCGGACGGCTGCATCGAGGCCATGGAAAAGGTGTTCCGTACCATCGCCGTCCCCGCCAGCGAGATCGCCCTGGACCTGGGCAACGCCAGGTGCATGAACGTGGTGCTGTTCGGCGCCATGTGCGACAGCCTGGGCTGTCCCCAGATCGACTGGGAGCAGGTGGTGGCCGACACCGTGCCGGAAAAGGTGCGGGAGCTGAACATCCGGGCCTTCCGGGCCGGCCGCGAGGCCGCCCAGAGGTGCCGCTGATCCCCGGAAACAGACAAAAAAATCCCCGGTGCCAGGCACCGGGGATTTTTTCAGACTGATGTAATTAGTCAGCAGGATTGATAGCGCCGTTGGGGCAGGTATCACTGCAGGTACCGCAGTCCAGGCAAGCGTTGGCATCGATCACATAACGATCGTCACCCTGGGAAATAGCACCCACGGGACAGACGTCAGCGCAAGCGCCGCAGCTGACACAAGCAGAGCCGATCTGATAAGCCATAGTAGCACCTCCATTCAGATTATGGCATTATTGTATCATGAAAATCCGAAAATGCAACCCCCTGTCCGGATGAAATATCTGTAAACTTTCATTTTTCGTGGCGGTTCACAGTCCCGGGGGCCGGGATGGCCTTGCGTCCTGTGAAAAAGTATATTACAATAGGAGAAAACACCGGGGAGGGGAGCACCATGGAGCATTGGGACCGGCTTTGGCCCGGCGGGTATACGTTCGCATATGCCGACGGACTGTTCCGCCCCTCCACGGATACGTTTCTGCTGGGGGGCTTTCCCCGGCTGCGGCGGGGGATGACCGTGTGCGACTTGGGAGCCGGCACGGGGCTGCTGGGCCTGCTGCTGCTGGCCCGGGAGCCGGAGCTGACCGTCACCGGGGTGGAGCTCCAGCCCGCCGCCTGCGGGCTTTTCCGCCGGACGGCGGCGGAAAACGGCCTGGAGGACCGGCTGCGGTGCCTGGAGGGGGACCTGCGGGACCCGGGGCTGCTGCCGCCGGGACGGTTCCGGCTGGCGGTGTCCAACCCGCCGTATTTCCCGCCGGGGGCCGGAGCCGTGGCCCCGGACGCCGCCCGGCGCAGCGCCCGGGCGGAGACGGACTGCACCCTTTCCCAGCTGTGCGCCGCCGCGTCCCGGGCCCTGACCTGGGGCGGCAGCTTCTGCCTGGTCCACCGGCCGGACCGGCTGGCGGACGTGATGGAGGAGCTGCGCCGGGTGCGGCTGGAGCCCAAGCGCCTGCGCTTCGTGCACCACACGGCGGCGGCCTCGCCGAGCCTGTTTTTGCTGGAGGCCCGGCTGGGTGGACGGCCGGGACTGACGGCGGAGCCGCCTCTGCTGCTGCGGGGGCCGGACGGCGGCGAGACGGAGGACGTTCGCCGCGCTTATTTTCGAGACAAGGAGTAAGATACCATGGCTGGAACCTTATACCTGGTGGCAACGCCGATCGGCAACCTGGGGGACCTGTCGCCCCGGGCGGTGGAAACACTGCGGACGGCGGATTTTATCGCCGCCGAGGATACCCGGGTGTCCCTGCGGCTGCTGAACCACTTCGACATCCGCAAGCCCCTGGTCAGTTATCACGAGCACAACCGGGCCGCCGCAGGCCCCGCCATTGCGGAGCGTCTGCTGGCGGGGGAGAGCTGCGCCCTGGTGACGGACGCCGGAACCCCGGCCATCAGCGATCCCGGAGAGGACCTGGTGCGCCTGTGCGGACAGCAGGACATCACCGTGCAGGCCATCCCCGGCTGCTGCGCCGCCGTGTGCGCCCTGGCGGTGTCGGGGCTGCCCACCGGGCGATTCTGCTTCGAGGGGTTTCTGTCCGCCAACAAAAAGGAGCGCCGCGCCCGGCTGGAGGAGCTGCGGGGCGAGGAGCGCACCATGGTGTTCCACGAGGCGCCCCACAAGCTGCGGACCACCCTGGCGGACATGCTGGAGGTGCTGGGGGACCGGCCCGTGGCCCTGTGCCGGGAGCTGACCAAGCTCCACGAGGAGACGGTGCGCACCACTCTGTCCCGGGCGGTGGCCCTGTATCAGGAGAAGGAGCCCCGAGGGGAGTATGTACTGGTGGTGGCCGGGGCCCAGCGGGCCGCCGGGCCCGCCGTGACCCTGGACCAGGGAGTCCGGCAGGTGCTGCGCCTGCGGCAGGAGGGGGTGCGGATGAAGGACGCCGTCCGCCAGACGGCGGAGGAGACGGGCCTGTCCCGCAACGACCTGTATAACGCCGCCCTGGCGGAGATGGAATCCTAACAAAAAGAGACCGGCTCCAGCCGGTCTCTTTTTTGCCTGCGATATACGGGGAAAATTCAGCCCTTGGCGTTATAATCGGTGCAGAGCATGTTCATAGCGGTGAGCAGCTTGTGCGTGTAGACAAAGGGACCTACAACAATCAGCGAGCCCAACACGTTCCACAGCCAGAAGGTTCCGGCGTCGAACTGATAGGGCAGGTTCCGGCGCAGCAGCTCACTGCCCACGCGGTTGGAGAAGCGGTGGGCCCAGACCAGGGGCACGATGCCCATAGTCAGCCAGGAGAAGATCAGGACCACCAGGCAGTAGTTCATGGTTTTTTTGTTATCATAGGGGCCGGCAATGGTGTTGATCTCGGTGCTGATCTTGGTCATGACCACCAGGCCGTAAATGCCCAGGGTGATGATGGACAGCAGGACGAATTTCAGCAGACTGCGGTTGGTGGGCAGCTGCACGGCGGGGGAAGCAGAGGACGCGGTGTAAGACGTTTCCATATGGTTTCTCCTTTCCGTTGCCGGGACGGCAGATAAGCCGTCATTTTGAGTTATTGAACACAGTGTCGCATAATATCCGGCGAATTGATTATATCACAGAACGAGAGGACAGTCAACCAAATTAGCCAAAAAAAGTCTGCCGCCCGGGGACTCCTGGCTGCGGGACTGTAAATTTTCTGTAACACCGGACAAAACAGGGGTACCCAAGCGGCGAAAGCTGTGGTATGATATATGCGTCAAAAAATCGGACCGGAGGGAGGGAGCTGTCCCATGAAACACCTGCTGCGCCGCGCCGCGGCCCTGGCCCTGGCGGCAGCGATGACGCTGACGCTGACGGGGTGCATTTTCCGCTCGTCGGTGGAGGACCTGTTCACCCTGCCCCGGGTGGCGGCGGAATACGCGGGCCTGTCCCAGGAGCTGGACGACCTGCAGAAGCAGGGCTACGAGCTCATCGCCCCCAGCGCCGGGGAGAATATCCAGTCCGTTCAGATGGTGGACCTCAATAACGACGGTCAGTCCGAGGCTCTGGTGTTCATGCGGCTCCAGGGCGACGAAAAGCCCCTGAAAATTTTCATTTTCCGGCCGGAGGACGAGTCATACCACCAGCTGTGCGTCATCGAGAGCAGCGGCACCGCCATCGACAGCGTCCAGTATGAGGACCTGACCGGCAACGGCCACCAGGAGGTCATCGTGGGCTGGCGCATCAGCGCCGACGTGCAGACCGTGGCCGTATATGTGCCCCAGCCGGAGCCCTATGTGCTGCTGCAAAGCGGCTATACCCGCTTCACCGTCACGGACCTGGACGGCGACGGGGTCAAGAGTCTGCTGCTGTTCCGCTCGGACAACGACGGCCAGCCTGTGGCGGGCCTGTATGTCCGGAAGGACGACGTGATTTCCGCCAGCTACAGCAGCGTGCTCAGCTGCACCATGGCGGAGCTGAGCCGGGGCAGCATTGTTGCCGGGCGCCTCTCCGACGGCACCCCCGCCGTATTTGCCACCGGCGTCAACAGCCAGGGCATGGCCATGACGGATGTGCTGATCTGGCAGGAGAACGGCGGCCTGACCAACGTGGTCCAGGACCGCTTTACCGGCCTGACCTCCGCCGTATACCCCTATATGCAGCTGGCGCCCCAGGATATCGACGGCGACGGCTGCATCGAGATCCCGGCCCCGGAGCAGCCTGCCAAGGCCGACACAGCCAACACGGCGGCGGCCAAGGGACTGGTAAAATGGATTTCCTACGACAAAGACGGCGACAGCGCGAGTCTGACCGTAACGTATCACGATCTGGCCGCCGGGTGGTATTTCCGCCTGCCGGACGGATGGGGCGGAGGGATCACCTACACCACCGCCGACAACGGCGCGTATGAAAATCAGGTGGTGCTGCTGTGCAGCGGGCAGCCGGTGGTGGCCCTGTATACCCTTACCGGCGACAACCGGGAAAAGCGCGCCATGATGGGCGGGCGCATTGCCCTGCGCCGCCAGAACGGCGTCACCTATGCCGGTGAGCTGCTGGACGGCGCCGCCTCCTGCCGCCTGGATGAGGAGACCCTGCGCCAGTGCTTTAACCTGATCGTGGCCCGGTGGGGCGCGTAAAATCGGAAGAAAGGAACGTCAGATCCATGAGAAAGGTAATGGTCCTGGAGGATGAAGCCAGCATCCGCAGCTTTATCGTTATCAACCTGCGCCGGGCGGGCTATGAGGTGGTGGAGGCCGAGACCGGCGAGGAGGCCCTGGATAAGCTCCATGCCAATCCGGACACCCTGGTGGCCCTGCTGGACGTGATGCTGCCGGGCATCGACGGCTTCGAGGTATGCCGCCGCATCCGGGCCACCAATCCCCGCATCGGCATCATCATGCTGACGGCCCGGTCCCAGGAGATGGACAAGGTCACGGGCCTGATGAACGGGGCCGACGACTATGTGACCAAGCCCTTCTCCCCGGCGGAGCTTACCGCCCGGGTGGACGCCCTGATCCGCCGCAGCGGCGGCGCCAGCCACGAGCCCCCGGCGGGCACCATCAGCCAGCCCCCCTTCCTGCTGAACACCCGCAACCGCACCCTGGAGAAAAACGGCCAGCGCATCAAGCTGACCCAGGTGGAGTATTCCATTATGCGGATGTTTATGGAAAATCCCGGCAAGGCCCTGTCCCGGGAGGAGATCCTGGACCTGGTGTGGGGCCGGGACTATTTCGGCGAGCTGAAGATCGTGGACGTCAATGTCCGCCGTCTGCGGCTGAAGATCGAGGACAACGCCACCAACCCCACCTATATCACCACGGTGTGGGGCTTTGGCTATAAGTGGGGATTCTGATACCATGGGAACGCAAACGGACAACAGATTGCGGCTGTTTACCCCCGGCGGGGGGAAGCGGCTGAAGCTCCGGGGCCTGCGCCGCCGGTGGCTGGCCAGCAGCGTGGGGCCCATCGTCATCATTCTGGCCCTGACGGGGATTCTCACCGCTGTGACCATCAGCTCCAACCTCTATGGCCGGGCCCGCTCCACCCTGGAGGCCAAGGCAAAATCCGGGGCGGACTATTTCAGCGCCTACAGCATGGGCAGCTACAGCGAGTATTACCGCCGGGCCGCCCAGTACACCGCGGACTTTGCCACCAGCGACAGCCTGGGCAAGACCGTGGAGCTGCAATTTATCAACGGCAAGCGCCAGGTGGAGCTGTCCACCCGAGGGGCCGTGGCCGGCAGCACCCCCGCCACGATGGATGTGAATCGTGCCGTGGAAACCGGCAAAACCGCCACATTCACCGGCCGGGACCCCCTGACCGGCGAGAACATTCTGGCCGTGTCCAGCCCCCTGTTCTACAACGGCGCGGTGGTGGGCGTTATGCGCTACGTCACCTCCACCCATCTGATGGACCAGCAGCTCTGGCTGACGGTGCTGGTGATCGCCGCCATCATCGCGGCGGTGATCTTTCTGATCTTCGTATCCAACCTGATCTTCATCAACAACGTGGTGACGCCGGTGGCGGAGGTGTCCGAGGCCGCCAAGCGCATTTCCTCCGGCAGCTATGGCATCCAGATCAGCAACAAATACTCCGACGAGCTGGGCCAGCTGGTGGACAACATCAACAACATGTCCCTGAAGATCAGTCAAAGCGAAAAAATGCAGACGGAGTTCATCTCCTCCGTGTCCCACGAGCTGCGCACCCCGCTGACGGCCATCAGCGGCTGGGGCGAGACGCTGCTGGGCGATGAGACCGGCGACCCCCGCCAGCTGCGCCGGGGCCTGCGCATCATTGTCAAGGAGGCCCGCCGCCTGACGGGCATGGTGGAGGAGCTGCTGGAATTTTCCAAAATGCAGGACGGCCGCTTTACCCTCCAGGTGGAGGAAATGGACCTGCAGGCGGAGCTGGAGGACGCCATCTATACCTATCGGGAGCTGTTCCGCCAGGACGGCATCCAGCTGAACTATCACAGCGGCCAGGAGCTGTATACCGAGCCCATCTCCGGGGACCCCCAGCGGCTGAAGCAGGTGTTCTGCAACGTGCTGGACAACGCCGCCAAGCACGGCGGCGCAGGCAAGCGCATCGACGTGGACATGACCCAGGAGGGGGACAGCTATGTGGTGCGCATCCGGGACTACGGCCCCGGCATCCCTCCGGCGGAGGTCCCCTTTGTGAAGCAGAAGTTTTATAAGGGCTCCTCCAAGGCCCGGGGCAGCGGCATCGGCCTGGCGGTGTGCGACGAGATCGTCCAGCGCCACGGCGGCGTGTTCGACATCGGCAACGCCGACGGCGGCGGGGCCATCGTCACCATCCGGCTGCCCATCTCCGGCCAGGAGCTGTAAAAAATCGAACGCCTGTTGCATTTTTGCGGCGGGTGTGTTATGATACTGGAAAGGAACCCATTCCCCATGGAAAAAAACAACAAGCAATTCCGCACCTCCATCGGCGGTCAGGCCCTGATCGAGGGCATTCTTATGCGCGGGCCGGAAAAGCAGGCCATCGTGGTCCGCTCGCCGGAGGGCCTGGTGACCCGGGTGGAGGAGCTGACCCTGGTCAAGGACAAGTACCCCATCCTGGGCTGGCCCATCATTCGGGGGGCCGTCACGTTTCTGGACTCCATGGTCCGGGGCGTCAAGGCCCTGATGTTCTCCGCCGATTACTATCCCGACGATGAAAATACCCAGCCCTCCAAGCTGGACCAATGGCTGGAGGCCCACATTCCGGCGGAAAAGCTCCAGTCGGCGCTGGTGTGGGTGTCGGTGCTTCTGTCCCTGGGGCTGACGCTGCTGCTGTTCATGCTGCTGCCCACGTTTATTGCCGGGCTGTTCCATGCCCGCCACGCCGCCGTCCACAACCTCATCGAGGGGGCGGTGAAGATCATGATCTTCCTGGGATATCTGATCCTCTGCTCCAGGCAGAAGGACGTGCGCCGGGTGTTCTGCTATCACGGGGCGGAGCATAAGACCATCTTCTGCTATGAGGCAGGGCTGCCGCTGACGGTGGAAAACGCCCGCATCCAGCCCAAGCACCATCCCCGCTGCGGCACCAGCTTTCTGTTCGTGGTGATCGTGGTGTCCATTCTGTGCAGCAGCATCGTGTTCAGCTATGTGAACTGGCAGAATCTGTGGGTCCGGGTGGGCATGCACCTGCTGCTGCTGATCCCGGTGGTGGGCGTCACCTATGAGTTCAACCGCTTTGTGGGCCGCCACGACAACGCCGTCACCCGTATTCTGTCCGCCCCGGGCATGTGGCTTCAGAATTTCACCACCAACGAGCCGGACGACTCCATGCTGGAGGTGGCCATTGAGGCCCTGAAGCTGGTGCTCCCGGAGGAGCAGGGAAAGGACAAGTGGTAAGCGCCTTCCAAAATGCGCTGCACCGCATTTTGGAGCAGATTGTATTCCGTATGACGGCAGGAGGACCGGATGGCTACTACATACAACGACCTGACACTGGATATCCGGCGTCGGCTGCGGCAGGCGGGCATCGAGGCCGCCACCCTGGAGGCCCGGGAGCTGGTGTGCTTCGCCGCCGGAAAGGATAAGGCCCGGCTGCTGCGGGACGGCGCGCTGTACGCGTCCCCGGAGGTGGAGGAGGCGGCCTGGGCCCTGGCCCGCCGCCGTCTGGCCGGGGAGCCGGTGGCATACCTTATCGGCGAGTGGGAGTTCTACGGCCTGCCCCTGGACATCTCCCGGGACGTGCTGATTCCCCGGCCGGACACGGAGGTGCTGGCGGAGCAGGCCATCGGCTACATCAAGACCCTGGGGGAGTGCCGGGTGCTGGACCTGTGCGCCGGCAGCGGCTGCGTGGGGCTGGCCGTGGCGGTCCACGCCCCCCAGTGCCGGGTGGTGCTGGGCGAGCTGTCCGAGGGAGCCCTGCGGGTGTGCAAGCAGAACGTGCGCCGCAATAACCTGAACGCCCGGGTGACCTGCCTGTCCGTGGACGCGATGGAGCCGCCTCCCGCCGCCCTGTGGGACTTTGACGTGGTGGTGTGCAATCCCCCCTACATTCCCTCCGGCGACATTGCGGGGCTGGACGTGTCCGTGCGGGACTACGAGCCCCGGATGGCCCTGGACGGCGGGGCGGACGGCCTGGACTTTTACCGTTTTATCGCCTCCAAGTGGAAGAGCGCCATCCGCTTGGGGGGCACTTTGCTGTTTGAGGTAGGCATCGGGCAGGCCCCCGATGTGGAGGAGATCCTCTCCCAGAACGGCTTTGAGCAGATCCAGACCACCGCCGACACCCAGGGCATCTGGCGGGTGGTGGAGGGGACCATCAACAATTAAGAATGAAGAATTAAGAATTAAGAATGAAGAATTGACGTGCGGAGTGCGTAAAGCGTTCATAGTACGTTTTATCGGACAAGTAAAAGCGTAACGTATGGGACAAATGAAAACCGGCGGACCATGAGGAGAAAGCCGGAGGCAAAGGAGATATGAAGTATGGCGACCAAGAAACCGGCGGTGGAGAGCGCGGCTCCCGCCTCGGATAAGAAGAAGGCGCTGGAGACGGCGGTGGCCCAGATCGAGCGGGCCTACGGCAAGGGCTCCATTATGCGCCTGGGTGAGAATGTGGACGTGATGGTGGAGTCCATCCCCACCGGCTCCCTGTCTCTGGACCTGGCTCTGGGGATCGGCG
>OIBN01000957.1_pt1 | contig 11116 bp, 7 predicted proteins | sample 1581031 | NCBI WGS metagenome assembly OIBN01 (sample SAMEA3882531, study PRJEB24775) | human gut metagenome | biome: human-associated habitat; feature: intestine environment; material: feces | place: Netherlands | collected 2009/2010
GAATGAAACCGTCAATCGCGAAGGCCTGGCGGCTCGCCGAGACGCAAGAATGCGTCTCTACAACTTTTTATCGAACTCACGCTAGCATAATACACCCAAACCCGTCATTAGGCTTGGGTTAAAACCATCATGTTTTCGCCTCGAAGGTGCGGAACACCAGGTAGTCGCCGTCTCCCATAAGCGTGAACGAGTCACCCGCGGACTCGTTGAGCGTCCCCTGCCAAGCCATTTGATATGGATAGGATTCCCAGCGGAGACCCTCGGAGGAGAGCGTGCGACAGCCATAATTGAAGATGCTTACCTGTTGGCCGGGAAAAGACTGGAAGAGTTGCCGGCCTTGGGCGGGCGTGAAATATCCATGGTCTGTAATCATGGTGGGGAGCACGTCCATCTCCCGCATATAACGGACAAGAAGGGAGATGTTGCCCAACGTATGGTCTTCCCGCTTGCCCGTGGCGCCGAGATAGGCCAGCCTGCGCCAGCCGCGGCCCAGGCAGAAGCGGGTGGCCTTGGTCAGGTCATTGTCCTCTTGCTCGGAAACTTGGTGGAAAAGCCCCTTCAAACGCAGCTTGTCTTCCGCGGAGAGGGAATCTCCATCACCGATGACGGCCGTGGGGGTAAAAGGCAAATTCATCACCGCCCCGTCACAGCACACCACATGGCCTGCCCCCCGCAATATGCCAAGGGGAACGGGATGGACGGGAAACACTCCATTGGCCAGCACCACCGCGTCAAACCGGGTGCCGGCGCTTATCAGCGGGAAATCCGTTATCATGCTGTCATCATCTTTTTCCATTTATAATATCCCGCCACGGCTATCACCGTGTAGAGCCCATAGAGAGCGGCGGTGAAAGGAATGCCCTTGTATACATAGAGAGCGGCGGACACCGCGTCTACCACTATCCAGATAATCCACTGCTCCAGGTATTTGCGGGCCAAGGCCCAGAGGCCGATAAAGCTGAGGGCGTTGACAAAGGAATCCGTGACGGGCACGTCGCTATTGGTGAAACGGACGAGAATATAATAGATGCCTCCCCAGGCCACGAGGAAACAGAGCAGGGACGGCAAGACATATCGCCTGCGAAAATGGGAGATGGGCAACTCCCGCGCGGGGTCATCATGGCGATGGCGGAAAAACTTCCACGAGAGGTAGCCATAGACAGCTGCCAGCGCATAGTAGATGGACATGCCGAAGTCGGCGTAGAGCCCATGGCGGTAATAGAGCACCGCGCTCAGGGCGGGCATGATGATGCCCACAACCCAGAGCGCGATGTGTGCCTTGTACTCCAGCCAGATATACCACAGCCCCGTGAGGGCCGTGAGAATATCCAGCCAGTGTGCCATGAGGAAGTCGCCCATCAGAAAGCTATAGACAGGTGAGCCATCCAGTTGAAAGGCGCGCTTGGGGCGAAGCCCGCCTCATAAAGGTCGTCCACGCAATAAGCCTCAGCCTTGCCGTTCACCACGCGGTAATTGGGGGCGGCCCATCCGTTGTTGTCGTGCTCGTCGCTGAAAACATTGTAGAAAGTCACGCCCAGCGTCACTTCCTTTACGCCCAAACGCTTCAAGGCGAAAGTATAGCTCAGGTTCACGTTGGTCTGGAAGAAGTCTTCCAGCATCATGCCCACTTCGCTCTCCACGGAGCCGTCCTCCCGATAATTCGTGTAGCTCTTGAAGCCTGTATTGGTCAGGTACTGCTCACCGATGTATTGGCTCTGGACAGCGGCGTTGAAACCCTTCCAATTAAAGGAGAACACGTTATTGAAGATAAAGTCGGGACTGAAGCTGAGATGAGTATCGCCCAGGTTGATGGCGTCGCCCGTCTCGCTGTCGGTCACGGTCCAGTCCTTGGCCTTGTTCTGGCTCCAGGTGGCGTTCAGGTCCCAGCGGAACCAGTCAACAGGTTTCCACGCGGCCTCCAGCTCAATACCTGCGCGATAGCTCTTGCCTGAATTATCATTGCTGGCTATCATCTCGCCGATGTCGTTCAGCTCACCCGTGAGTACGTATTGGTCATTATAATACATATAATATAGATTCAGGCCAGCGGAGAACTTGGCGCTCTCATACTTGTAGCCCAGCTCCACGTCTTGCAGTTTCTCGGGCTTCAGGTGTTGCGTCTCGTTGTCCTGGTAGTCGTTGCGGGTAGGCTCCTTGTGGGTGAGGGCGTAAGAGGCATAGGCTTTGTGATGGGGATTGATTTGCCAAGTAAGACCCACCTTGGGATTGAAGAAGTCGAAGTCGTCGTGCGCCCAGATAGCGTCATCGGTATTGGCGCCCCACCAGTCACCGGGATTCTCCAGCCTGTATCCCACGTGGCGGTACTGCAGGTCGGCAAAGGCGTTCAGCCCTCTCGCGAATTCCCATTCAGCCTTGGCGTAGACGTTGAAATCGCTCTTGAAAGCATCGTTGTCATAATACTTCCAGTTGGGGAACAGTTCCTCCACGGGGTGCTTCACCCAGTTCACCAGGCCGAAGTGCTCGCCGTCGTAGCGGTTCCACCCGCCGCCCAGCGTGGCCCTGAGCCCGTTAAGGCTGTTGTAATTGATGGAGGCGATAGCGCCATAGAAGTCGTTGTCCATCTTCTTTTGTCTCACCAGGTCACTGAAGGCCAGCCCGTAGTCGGCAGACAAGCCATACTCGGCCAGGTCTTCTCCGTCCTTGTACTCCTCGTAGTAACCCTGTCCCTTGGTGTAGTGGCCCGCGAGGGAGAAATTCCAGTGGCGATTCAGTATCTGGTCCCAGATGAGGTAGTAATGCTGTTGATGGTAAGCGTCTATCTGGTTGTCATAGAAGCGCATGTTTCCCTCCTCGTCCCAGTATACGCCGCAGGAGTTGTAGCGTCTTCCATAGAGACTCTGCTCATACTTGCTGGTGTAGTTCCAGGCGTGATAAGTTTCTTGCTCGCCATTGAAGGTGATGAATTTCACCATGGTGTTCTCTCCGAAATATCCCGCCTGCAGGAAGTAGGAGTTCTGCTTGGCCGAAGCCCTGTCCAGGTATCCCTTGCTGCCGATGTTGGAGAGCCTTCCCTGCACGGCCCAGTGGCCACCCAGCAGTCCCGTGCCGAAGCTCAACGTCTCCTTGTGGCTGTAGTAAGAGCCCGCGCTGGCGTCAAGCCGCAAGAAGGGCGTGGTCTGCAGGTTGTCCGTCTGCATGTTGATGGTGGCTCCGAAGGCACCCGAGCCGTTGGTGCTGGTGCCCGCTCCTCGCTGTATCTGCATGCTCTGCACGTTGCTGGCGAAGTCGCCCATGTTCACCCAGTACACCTGTCCGCTCTCCGCGTCGTTCAAGGGAATGCCGTTGGCGGTGATGTTGATGCGGCTGGGGTCTACGCCACGCACCCTGATGGAGGTGTAGCCAATGCCGTTGCCCGCGTCGGAAGTGGTGGTCACGGAAGGCGTGAGCGACAGCAGGTAGGGAATGTCCTGCCCGAAGTTCACGCGGCTGAGCTCCTCCTTGCTCACATCCCTGTAAGCCACGGGGGTCTTTCTCGAAGCCCGGGTGGAGGTCACTTGCACGTCTTGCAGTTCATAGGTTCTCAGCGTGTCCAGCGGTTCAGCTGCCCACGCGCTTGCGGCACATACCATCGCTGCCGCGGCGATCAGTCTCTTTCTCATGAGTCCTTTTATTATATCACTATATACCAAAGGGGGGAAAAAAGATGCGGAATCCCTGCGCCGGCATTACCCGTTTCAGGTTCTATGGGTCTAATCTCAGCCCGCCAATCAGCGAGCACCCCTTAGCTAGCAGTTTGCTAACCGGCGGCAAAGGTATAAAGAAAGTTTGGAACCGCCAAAATATCTTAAGAAAAAATCCCGCTGCCACTATTCGGAGCCTTCTTCATGCCGAACGAGAAAAGGCACGCAAACACCATGACACATGTTTTACGGGAAATTCAGAACAATTTTACCTCCTCGTGAACAAGTTGTAAAGCGTACACCCATATACTCCTTTTGCAATCTCTGACTTTCATATTAAGATGTATTAAACGGGCAAATAAACAAAAAATACCTCATGGATGATGTTTATTAAGCATTTTTAACACTTCGGGGGGGTAATAATAAGACTTTTTTATACTTTTGACATCGAATTACGCATGAATGTTAATTCCGCATCTCAAATAGGATAGTTTTGGGAGCTAAAAGCGGCTTCCACGGGAAGAAAGGAATAGGAAGGAAAAAAACAATAGACTGTATAATATATATTAAGATGAAACGGATTCTCATTTCCACACGGCTCCTGTTGGCGGGTGTCTTCACCTGCCAGGCACAAAACGTGGCCGCCAAGACCAATGCGCTATACTGGGCTACTTCAACTTCCAATATAGGAAGAGAGACAGCGTGGCGCACTGGATGTCAGGCGGCTCGCTTCGGTCATGCGGTGAATAATTGAATGTTTAACTAACCAGCAACGACATGAGAAATATTCTATTCCTGATACTTGGCGCGGTAGCGGCGGCGATGTCGCCATCCTGCAAGACCTTTGCGCAAGAGTCCATACGCGACTCTGTGAAAATATATTTCCGCCAGGACTACTCTACCCTTGACATGTCAATACGCGACAATAAAGCCGTGCTCGACAACATCATCGGCAAACTCAAGTCCGACTATGCTGACTCCATCTACAGGCTGCGGAAAGTCCTCGTGGTCGGCGGTGCCTCGCCCGAGGGTAGCATCATGCACAATCGCAGGCTCTCGGCCAACCGCGCGAAGCGCATATTCAACTATCTTGAAAGCTATGGCGAACTGCCCGACTCGCTCACCGTGTTCAAGTTCCTCGGACGCGACTGGCAAGGACTTGTGCGCCTCGTTGAAGCTGACCCCAACGTGCCTTACCGTAAGGAGACGCTCGCCTTCCTGCGTGACATACTGCGCAGGGTAGAAGGCGGAGAGAAAGCGGCTGACAACAATGTCGTCCGCCTGTCCCGCTTCAAGGGCGGCAAGCCTTATAAATATATGTATCGTGTGCTCTTCCCCGAACTGAGAGCGTCAAGCACATACCTCTGGTACCAGCGCGTACGCAACCCCATGAAGTTAACGCCGCTAAACGGCATACCGACATGCATAACCCCCGCGCCCGCTCCACGGCTTACAATAACCACGCCTGTGGTCATGAAGAAACCATTCTATATGGCCGTAAAAACCAACATGCTGTACGATGCGCTCCTCGTTCCCAACGTGGGCGTGGAGTTCTACCTCGGCAAGGACTGGAGCTTGGGCGGCAACTGGATGTACGGTTGGTGGAAGTCAGATCCCTCGCACTGGTATTGGCGCACCTACGGAGGAGACATCACTCTTAGAAAATGGTTCGGCAGAGCCGCGAAGGAGAAGCCTCTCACAGGACACCACTTGGGCCTGTACGCACAGGTGCAGACCTTCGACTTCGAGCTTGGCGGACGTGGATACATGGGTGGAGAGCCTGGCGGCGACATCTTCGACCGCGCCTGCTTCGGCGGAGGCATCGAGTATGGCTACTCCCTCCCCATCGCCCGCAGGCTCAACATCGACTTTTCCGCGGGCATAGGCTATCTCGGAGGCAAGTATTACGAATATATTCCCATTGATCAGTGCTACGTATGGCAGGCCACCAAGAACCTGCATTACTTCGGTCCTACGAAGGTGGAGGTGTCGCTCGTATGGTTGATAGGACGCGGCAATTACAACAAAAAATAGAAGGAGGTGGAAAAATGAAAAGGCTCTATTATCTTTTTTATATAGCTGCAATGACCCTCGTCCTCGCGTCGTGCGAGCACAAGGAACTGTGTTACCACCACCCGCACACCGTCTCCATAAGGGTGGAATTCGACTGGAGGGACGCTCCGCAGGCCGACCCTGACGGTATGTGCGTGTACTTCTACCCGCTGGAGGGCGGAAGCGGACAGCGATTCGATTTCAACAACACCACAGGAGGAGAGGTAGACCTGAAGGTAGGCAAGTACAGGGTGATATGTTTCAACAACGACACCGAGGCCGTGCAGTTCTTCAACACTGACGACTTCATGACACACGGCGTGTTCACACGTGAGGGCAACGTGCTCGAGCCCATCTACGGCAACGGAGCCAACTACGCTCCCAGAGCCGCCGATACCGAGGACGAACGTGTCGTAATCTGCCCCGACATGATGTGGGGATGCACCGCCACCGACATCGACGTGACCGAGGACGGCGTTAGCTACGTCTGCGTGAAGCCGGGTGACGACGACGTGAAGGTGAGCAATGACGAGCTGGTGATAACCCTCTTCCCGCACGAGCTGGTATGTACGTACACCTACGAGGTGCGCAATGTCACCAACCTGAAGCACATGTCGCAGATGAGCGGCACAATCTCAGGCATGTCAGGCATCCTGACCTTCTCTACCGAGGAGCTTGGCCGCGAGCCCGTCACGCTGCCGTTCGAGGCGCGTGCCGGCGGCGAGTCAACCGTTGTAGGCAAGTTCTACACCTTCGGTCATCACCTTGAGAACCCCGACCCGCACAAAATGGTGTTCTATGTCGTCATGGACGATGGCGCGAAGTACTGCTACAAAGACTCCGAAAACCTCGACGTAACGGAACAAGTGCACAACGCGCCCGACTTCAGGCACGTGCACCTCATCATCAACGGACTCAACCTGCCTGACCCGATAGAGAACGGACACGGCTTCGACCCGTCCGTGGACGATTGGGAGATAGTGGAAGACGACATTATTCTTTAACGACTTATATGTTTAACTTTTTAACTTCAAAAAAGATGAAAAAGATGAAAAAGTATTATTTTTTGGCAGCCGGACTCCTGCTGATGCTGGGGTCTTGCTCGCAGGATGACATCGTCGAGGCGAACCTTGGCGCAGACGAAATCCGCTTCGCGGCCGTAACCAATGGTGCCACCCGTGCCGCGGACATTTACAACCCGAAAGAGATGCCGGCATCATTCCAGGTTTCAGCCATGAGCCAGGGCAAGGTTTACATCTCTGACGACAAGATTGAACGTAAAGGAAGCGAAGCTCCGTATACGTGGGAGAATAGCACTGGTACGCGTTATTGGCCGGAGGGTGCCGTTGACTTCTATGCTCACGTAAATGCAGGAACAACATTTGCCTTGAACAGCGGCGCTCCTAAATTCAACAACTTTACTGTGGAATCTGCAGTAGGCAGCCAGGTTGACCTTCTTTATGCTGTGAAGAAAGGAGAGACAAAGGAAACAACTCCTGTACAACTCAACTTCCGTCACGCGCTCTCGCAGATTGTGTTCAAGGCAAGGAACGAGAGCGAGAACATCTTTGTGCAAATCAAAGGCGTGAAGGTTAAGAACGTGAAGAACAGCGGAACTTATACATTCCCGACAACCACAGACCCCAATCTTCCGACTTCTGGCACTGCCGACTCTGAAAACAGAGGCTCTTGGACTTTGGCAGACACTAAGGCGGAATACAATGTACCTGTACCCTTCGGCCTTACTGATGTCAAGGGAAGCAAGACTAATCCCACAGTCGTAAACCTGACAGATGTAAAGGGGACAGCCCTGATGCTTATGCCGCAGACCACAACGGCATGGGATCCCGAGACAAATCCTGACCCAGATGGCAGCACAGCAGGTTCTAAAGCTACTACAGACACATACCTTCTCGTAGACTGCGTGATTTACAATGTTTCAGGCGAAGGTTCAGACCTTCCTGGCGACAATGTATGCCTTTGGGGTAAAGAAGAAAATGGTAGCTATACCACCAAGGAGCTTGCTATTCCTGTCAAGTTCGCATGGGAGGAAGGCAAGAAATACACCTACACCCTCGTGTTCGGCAACGGCAACGGCGGTTACAATCCTGACCCAGACCCGGGTACAGACCCAGACCCGGTGCTTGTTCCTATCTCATTCGAGGTTACTGTTGACGCGTTCCTTGACGGCGGCAACTACGACGTAGAGTCTCCTGACGAACTTGGCCAGTAATAAGCAGGAAAGCCTGAAAAGGAAAAACTATGGGTGCGCAGACATAAAGTGACGCAACCCAGGCTGGGCGGGGTTGAATGTTCCCCTCCCAGCCACGATAAAAGCAAGCGCGGTGATAAAGACAAGCGCAGTATATGTAAATACGGAGGATTTGTGTGATGAAAAACAACAGTTTGCTGATTAAGGCATGGGCGTTGGCCGTGTCGTCAGTGGTGATGGTGTCGTGCGAGGTCATGGACGACTATATGCACGTTGACAGTAGTGTTATCAAGTTCGGCGTGGACGCTGATGCCGACGGCGCGCCATCGACGCGCGCCACGCAGTATGCCGACTCCCCGGTGGTGATGCTCGGCGAGGGCGGCAGCGACACGCTTTATCTCCACGCGTCAATAGATGTCAACACCGCCACGGTGAGCAAGGAGGCGAAGGCCGGCACGCGCGGCGTTCCCATCAATTCGGGCAACTTCCAGGCAGAGTGCAAGAACTTCGGCGTTACCGCCTACACACAGGGCGACGGCAAGCTGTTCATGAGCGACGAGGAAGTATCCAATTACGCCAACGGAGCATGGTCGCCGAGCGGCGGCGCGCGCTACTGGCCCGAAGACGAGACGCTCGACTTCTACGCATACGCTCCGTATTTGTTCAAAAACAACAAGCAGTTTGATAACGGCGCGCTAACCATAAACAGAGCCGACCACACGATGCGCTTCAGCTACACCGTGCCAACGAACAACGGCGAGGATGCCGTGGCGCAGCCCGACATCATGTTGGCATACGCCGCATGCAGCCGCTCTACTACCAACGAGCGGGGCAACGTGCCCTTAGAGTTCGCCCACGCCCTGGCCGCCGTTAAGTTCGTTGCCAACGACATAGCAGGATGCACCATAAACCACATCACTCTGAAAGGACTTTACGGCGCAGGCGAGTGCACCTTCACGCCAGCCGGTAAAGAGGGGGCAGGCGTGGACAAGCCAAGCGGAACGTTTGCTTGGACTTGTAGCGGTAATAAAAAAGACTTTACGCAGACATTTAACGTAAAACTTGAAGACAACGCTGACAAGGATAAAGTACTGGACATCACCGACAAGAATCCCGAAACCACATTCATGATGATTCCCCAGCAGCTCGAAGGCGCAACGGTGGAGGTTAACCTTACGACCACCAAGGACGGCTTCAATCATACGCTTGAGGGCAAGCTCGCCAGCGGCAACCTCACTGAATGGAAGGCAGGAAACATCTATACATACAAAATCTCTTCAGAGTCAATCAACTGGACGTATGTGTTTGACGTAACGCCGTCGATAAATTTGCCGCTCGGCGGAACATCGTCGGCATACACAGTCAAGAGTTACCGTTACCGTGCGCAAGACCCGTCTGTAAAAGAGCCTGTGGCATGGAGCGTGAACGATGGCGATATAAGCGGCACGGAAACGCAGTATAACAACGGCGATGCAGTCGTACCTATCCTCGATACGGCTATTGATGAAATAATAAAACAGTTTACATATGACGACGACGGCGATGTTTATGAAGAAGGAACAAGCTACCCGATAGTTGTCGAAAGGACATACATGGCTACTACCTGGGAGGGCGACGATACGTTGAGAGCTGCTGCGCCCAAAGGTACAGCCGACAATCCGTACGACCTATCGACCGAAGGCGAAACCATAGCTAAGACAACGGCAAACTGCTACGTTGTGAACGCCGCCGGCACGTATAAGCTGCCGCTGGTTTACGGCAACGCCATCGTTAACGGGAAGCAGAATCCAGGAGCTTATGATAAGGACCCGAAGTTCGTAGATTACAACGGCAACCACATTAACAGTCCGTACCTGCCAACGCCTGACGATGCTACGCTCGTATGGAGCGACGGCTTTTATATGTTCAAGGACGTGAGACTGTCGGAGGACAAGAAATATCTTATATTCACGATTGACCCGGACTATATACAGCAGGCCAACGCCGTCGTGGCCGTGCGCGATGCCGGGGACAACATCATGTGGAGCTGGCACATATGGGTGACGGAACATCCTGTCTTGACTGAAACTGCAGAAATTTCAGAGTGGCAGAATATAAGCAATAAGTTCAATCTTATGAAGTGGAACCTCGGATGGGTTGACGGTAAAATGGTTTATTATAATCCGCGTAAGTTGGAATTTAAGTTTACCCAAGACAAGACAGGCGACGTAAAGACCATGACGCTGACACAGGCCGGTGCAAAGTTGGACTATAAGGACATCGGCTCAACATATTACCAATGGGGACGCAAAGACCCGATTGTGGCTTTGAAAAACCGTAATCAATTAGGAGTGGGTGATTACCGTCCGATGGAAACACCAACAGAAGACTATCAATATAAGGTGAAGAAGGGATTGACATACATGAAAGATGCAATCAGGAACCCGAATATATATTATGTTGAGCAAGATAACGATAATGAACACAAATGGCTTTATAGCACGTCGTTCACGTACAGGCTTTGGGATGGCAATAGCAATAATTACGCTGAAATAGACGAACGTTCCTCGATAAAGACCGTTTACGACCCTTCACCGAGAGGATTTAAAGTGCCGTTCCCAAAAGTGTTTGCCGGATTTGTTCACGGAAGCACTGGTGACGGAAGTAAACCGGACGACCCGGCGTCAGTAGGATATTTGAATGGTTATATTGATGAAACTGGCTATAAATATCATGTTTACCTTGCTCCTGATGGTAAAAAAGGTGACCCTGAAATTACTTTTACAGCAACAGGCCAACGTGCCAGCCGTGACAACTTAGCTGGAGCTAATGCAGGCGGTTTGTGGGCTATGGATGGAGTCTATTTTTGGACGTGTAACGCTATAAAGACAGGTCAGTCATATACGTTTGTGTTACGTAAGGACTTGCCAGGGCATGGCACTGATTTGGTTTACTCTTATGGTTTTAGCGGAACACAGGCCATGGCTCGCCCCGTGCGCAGCATGAGAGAATAGTAAGAAGCTTTATAAAGAGCAAAGACAGTGAATAACAATGCAACATAAAAGCTGATTGTCAAGTAACGTGCGCCCTTCTCCGTGAGGCGGAGACGCATTAAGCATTGCGAATTGATAATCAAGCATGTACGTTTGTGATCTAGTGCAAGTCCGTTTCCCCATCTTTCGTGGGGAAACGGACATTTTTTTGTCGCGTATATGAAGATTACCGTGTATTT
>OIBN01000967.1_pt1 | contig 11044 bp, 9 predicted proteins | sample 1581031 | NCBI WGS metagenome assembly OIBN01 (sample SAMEA3882531, study PRJEB24775) | human gut metagenome | biome: human-associated habitat; feature: intestine environment; material: feces | place: Netherlands | collected 2009/2010
CGGCGTAGATGCCGTGATTTTGGAAAGCCACCGCAACTGGGTGGATAACTCCCCCGTCAAAAGTTTGCAGGTCAGCGCCGAATATTTGAAACAGTATACTTAAACCGCAATCCCCTGCCCGAAAGGACAGGGGATTTATTTTACCTGCGTTGAAATTTGGTTTTTTGTGTGATATACTTAGGGCAGAAAATCGAAATTTGACAAAGGAGAGTGATTATGTGGGTAAAGCAATTCTGGCAGCAATCGTTACATTGATTGTTGGTTATTTAGGTATGGTTGTAGGACTTGAATTTCTAGGTAATTGGGTTGAGTTTGGACTGCTCATTGCTATTGCAGTAATGGTTGCATTTATCATCTACTTCAATGACAAAAAGAAGTAAATCAATTCCAGTTTATCAAAAACAGCGCCTGCCCTGCCGTAAGTTTTACGGCAGGGCAGGTGCTTTCTTCTTATACTGTGTGCTTTCCGGGGGCAAGGGTAAACTTACGCCCATCGGGCAGGGTGACATCGGCGGTCAGATTGGCAGGGATCTCAAACTCATAGGTTACCACATCGCCGTCATACCGCCAGCCGCTTACAATGCGCCCGGCTGGGGAATCGTAGGTGGCTTTTGCCCAGTCCAGCGATTTGTCGGGCGTAGGTGCAATCGTCAGTGCGCCGTCCGTGTACCGGATGCCGCACACACCGCCGAACAGCCAGCCGCAGATGGCTCCGTAGCTGTAATGGTTCAGGGATTCGTGCGGCTTGCCGTTTTCGTCAATGCCCGTCCAGGTTTCCCAAACGGTCGTGGCGCCCTTGCCAACCTCATACAGCCAGCCGGGGGCGTCGGGCTGCAAAAGCAGCTTGTAGGCAGTGTCCGCATAGCCGTATTTTGCCAGCACATCGCACAAAAATGGCGTGGACAAAAAGCCTGTGTTCAGGTGGTAGTCGTTCTCGGCAACCATCCGGTTCAGCGTTTCGGCGGCGGCTTTGCTTTCTTCCTCACCCAGCAGGGCAAAGGCAATGGCGCGGACATACTCACACTGGCGGTCAGAGTGGATCACGCCGTTCTCGGTAAACGCTGCACGGTAGGCTTTCACTGCGTTGGCGGCAGTATCGCGGTAGTTGGCAGCATCGTCCGCCTTGCCCAGTTCATCAGCTACTTCTGCCAGCAAGCGCCCAGAGTAGGCCAGATATGCCGTTCCCACGCTCTTGCGCGGGTTCATCATTGCCTGCATGGGGGTGATGCCCGGCTCGCACCATTCGCCGTAGTCCATGCCGTTTAAAACGGTGAACTTGGCGTAATCGCCGCCCTGCTGCTCATCGGTTGTCTGCTGCGCGCGCCCCAGCAAAAAGCCGTACCAGCGCTGCATCATCTCGTAGTTGTCCGCCAGAATTTTGCGGTCACCCGTTCGTTTGTACAGGGCATACGGCACCAGAATCGCCGCATCGCCCCACCCTGCCGACATGCAGAGCATCGGGGTCATATAGCCGGGGCGGGCGTTCGGCGGGGCAATGTTCGCCATGCGCCCGTCCGGGTACTGGTTCAGGCGGCACTCTGCCAGCCATTTTTCCGCCACGGGGTAGCAGTCCATCAGGGTCAGGCCGGTTTCAATAAACACGCCCATATCCCCTGTCCAGCCTGCGCGTTCGCGGGTCGGGCAGTCGGTGGGGATATCGCAGAAGTTGCCCTTCTGGCTCCAAATGCTGTTCTTGACAAGCTGATTCACCGCGTCATTTCCGCAGGTAAATTTGCCTGTCACCGCCATATCGGAGTAGACGGCGTGGGCAGTAAACACAGCATCGGTCAAATCGGCGTCGGTTTCGACCTTGGCGTAGCGGAAACCCATAATGGTGAAGCTGGGCTTAAAGTGGTTTTTCCCCTCTTTACAGACAAGCTCCAGCATCTGGGCGGTGCCGCCCTCCTTGTGGCGGTTGCGGTCCTGAAAGTTTTCTTGGGTAAAGTTTCCGTTTTCGTCCAACGCTTCGCCGCAAGTCAGCTTGACCTTCTGTCCGGTGTGGGCGATCAGCGTTATCTCCACATAACCGGCGATATTCTGCCCAAAGTCCAGCACCGTCTCGCCGTTGGGCGTTTGCAGCAGCTTGCCGGGGAATGCTTCGTGTTCCAGAATCGGCACGGTATTCATACCGGTAATGGGCAGATCATCACGGTAGGTGCGCACACCGTGCCAGCCGGTCAGTTCGCCCTCAAGTTGTGCATTGTAGACCTCGCCCTGCTGCATATCGTTCTGACGAATAGGCCCGCATTGCGTTGCCTGCATCGTGTCGTCGGAAACGCAGACCGGTTTGCCGTCCACCTCCAGCTGAAACAGCACGCCCAGGGTATCACCGAACAAATCACGGTCGCCATCCACACCGCCCGTGCTGCGGTGCCAGCCATCACCGAGAGCAATTAAAAGCTCATTCTCGCCCTCGTGCAGCAGCGCGGTCACATCGTAGGTCTGCGCACCAAGATGCTTGTTCCCGGTAAAGCTGCCGGGGGCCAAAACCATATCACCAATGTGCTTTCCGTCCAGCCATGCCGCGTACAATCCCTTGGCCGTGATATACAGCCGTGCCTCGCCCTTGGACGCCGTGAAGCTTTTGCGCAGGTACGATGCCGGACGATGGGGCTTGTACGACTCGGCTGCACCCTTGCCTGCGGCTTCTTTTTCTGCCTGCTTGCGCTCCCAATTGGGGCGGGCAAAGGCGTTGATGGCATCGTCACCGGGGATGTCGATTGGCTCGGTCTCGGGGTCCACCCACTCCCCTACCCAGTCGCACTGTGCAAGGCCGGTCTCAAAGCGTGCCTCACTCCACGCGCCGGGGACATCGTTTTCATCCCACAGGCGGATCTTCCATGCACCGCGCACGCGGGAATCGGCCACAGCGGGGGTATCGGCGTGCATGGCACTGCTTTGTACTTTGCCGCTCTGCCATACGGTTTTGTTGTTGGCGGTTACTTCAATTTCATAGGCGGTCTGGCGCACGCCGTCAGCGCACTGCCAAGACAAAAACAGCGGCCCGGCGTCAATACCGACAGGCGCCGTCAGATGGTTGGTTTTAAGGTTTATTGCTCGCATCGTCAAGGGACTCCTTTATATTGTATTACCTATATTATAAAGGAACCGTGCGAAGATGCGAACACAAAAATTGCAGAACAAGGATAATTATTCACAAATTAGCACCTTAATATGCGATGTATATCTTTTGTAGCGCAGACAGGACAAAACCCGGAGCCATTTCTTTGCTTACATCAGCTTGGAAACGGCTTTTGATCATTTTATCATACTCAAGCTGAACAAGTTGGAAAAGCAAACCATCCGCCCAGCAGCAGAAGTCTATGACGTCTGCGCCCAGCTGTGCAGCGTGGCCGTGCAGTTTGAGGATGCGTGGGAGCGCAAGGACATTGAATTTGACGCTGACCTAGAGGATGCCGCCTACACACAGGCCGACCCCGGCTTGCTGGAACTGGTGTGGACGAACTTGCTTTCCAACGCGGTGAAGTTCACACCGCAGGGCGGCAGCATTACCCTGCGCAAACGCGGGCGAACGGCAAACTTTATGTTTCCGTGACCGATACCGGCTGCGGCATGGATGAAAAGACGATAAAACACATCTACGATAAATTCTACCAAGGCGACACGAGCCACTCCACCGAGGGCAATGGCCTTGGCATGGCGCTGGTCAAGCGGATTCTGGAATTGACCGGCGCAGAGATGCAGATAGAAAGCACCCCCGGCAAAGGCTCGACCTTTACGGTCGTGCTGGCCGAGAGAAAATAAGCAAAACCGACATTGTGCAGGCAGATACACCGCGCAATGTCGGTCTTTTTTTAATTTTTTTCAGAATTAAGGCAATACCGCATAATTCTAAGTGCCGATACCGATATAAAAACTTTTTCATCATTCTCCGACTCAAGTACCTGTTGTCAATTCTAATATTGTTGTATGATATATAAAATAAAGAAGCCACAGGCACAATACCTGCGGCTTCTTTCGTGCTTCTTTCTACCTCTTAATGTATAACCGGAGGTTTTCTATCCAGCGCTTCATTGTTCAGCAGCAGCCCCAACACGGCAAAGCGATAAGTTACAATTTGCCCATGGTCCATTGATTTGCGAATATCCTGAATCCGGACAATTTTTTTCAACGTTTCAAGCTGATCTTCCATCAGATAAAATGTAACCTGCTTATTGATCGGCTTTGCGCCCCGCTTTCCGGTTTGCTCCGGCAGATATTCTATAATATCTTTGCTTTCTGGCAACACATAATAGCTGCTTCGCTTGCCCTCCGGAATCGCAGCGTAGTCTTCCGATCCAAATACAACGCAGTGTTCTGGTTTCACGCTTGCTGCTTTGTTGAGCTCACTGATCAATAATTGATTGGCAATCGTTCCCACGCGAAGCCCCTGATAAGCGGCTTCCAATTCAAAGCATTCATATATTTCCGGCCGGAAACGAATCAGAACTCTTTCTTTTTTCATTGTGTCCACCGGCATCAATCGATTGATTCTATGATGTTTTTAAGCTTCATCGAAATCTCGATGATTTCATTCAGCGCCGCAACATCTGCATCACGGGATTCTTTGGATACACCTTTCAGCGCTTTTGCAAATGCCTTACTGCTGTATGCCTTATTCAATTTTTTGACCATTTGGGGAACACTTTTCTGGATCATGCTGCTCTTGGTTTCTGTAACCTCGTGTTCCTTTCGCGCACGGTCCCTGGCGGCTTCTTTTTTGCCCTCGTAATCGATGGCGGAAATTTCTTTCGGTTGGCTGCTTACCTTAGCTTTGCCGTATTCATCCGCTTTCCCTTTCAGTTCAGCGAGACCATCATCAAAATAAAGAATCGCCTTTTTATAAGCAGCTTCGTATTCTTTGGTCGTTCCCTGCCGCTGTGCATCGTATAGCAGCTCTCTGAATGCGTCATGCAGATTGTCCCGAAGAACCTCTACATAGTTCTTTCCCGCATCTTCTGTATCGCTGCTATGGCAATCTACTTCCTGCAATTTGGCAAACCGCTCCGCGATTTCATCCTGTATGTCCTCTTCAAACCGCAGATAAGTCTCACATTCGCTTCTCGTTAAAAATTTATCATTTAGAAGTTCTTTTAGTTTGCCCTCCAGCTTCTCTTCGATCCGCGCATCCCGCTCAATCGTGCGTGGATTTACGGTACTGATGCTTTTTGTCGCGCCAAGGGCTTCTTCTCTGCTCATATTATAAGGTTCTTTTTGCAGGCAGGTGATAAATTCCGCAATCGCCTGGCGGCGAATTGCTTCATCACTGAATCCGCCGCGGACCTGCAGGTTTGCGCTGTACAGTAGCACTTTTCTTTCATTTTTAGACAAAGGTGTTATCACAACATTGCAATTCACAATATTCCATGTTGCATCGCCTTTTTCTTGCAGGTAATTCAATGCACGAAACCGCCGTTCGCCGGAAAGCAAAACATATACCATTCCTTCTTCGCGCTGTTCAGGGAATACAACAAGGTTATGCATCAACCCATTGCGCTTAATATCTTCCGCCAAAATGCGGATGTCTTCATCGTCATCCATTACGCGGAAAATCTGGTTATCCGGGTTGGTTCGGATATTAACCAACGCAATATATTTATTATCGTATTCAACTTTTCTGTTTTTAGCGAACAAACTATTATAGATGTTGCCCGCCTCGTTATTGTTTACCTCTGCAAGAATACTTTTGCCGGGGAGAGCAGGGGACGTTATGTTCCCCTTCATCTTCTTTTTCATTGCCATTTCAGTTCACCCCCATCTTTGCAAGCTGAGCCTTTAGTTCTTCGTAAGCCTTGCCATAGGCCACCGCAACCGGCTGTGTTTTTGCCATATAGCATACGGGAAGATGCTTCGTAACCGACATATTCACACTAAGGCCGCTGGGAATCTCCGTTTTATAAAGAGAAGCCCCTAAAACCTGTTTGCACTGGTCGCGGATAATTTTTGTAGTAGCTGCCTTTTTCACTACCATCGTAAGAATTACGCCAACGCCTTTCAGATGGCTGCCGGGGGTATTCCGCAGCTCATTGCAGAGCGCATAAGTACGGAACGCCGATTCCTGCGAATTTGCCTCACAAAGAGAGGGAATCAGCACATAATCCGCCGCATTGATTGCATTCGTCAGCAAGAGTGAATCACGGGTCGGCTGGGTATCAATAATGATGTAATCATAATCCTCCCGGACCTGATTTAAAAAGTAATAGAGGAATTCTCCCATATTCGTCAGACACTTCGGGTCGCCCGGCTTGAAGTAGGTTTGTGCATCCTCAAAAATTCCCGGAATACGCTGGTTGATCCGCGGCGTCTGCGCGCTGCAGGGGATCATATCTACATTTTCGTATTCCGTTTCGGTGATATAGTCCTTCGTCTTGGTATAACGGAAGCCATCAAACATATCAAAAAGAGCTCTTCCATTATAAACGCCGCTGGTAATTCCATTGCCGCCGCTCAAAGCGCTCGTCAGGTTTCCCTGCGGGTCTGTATCGATGCAAAGAACTTTTTTACCCTCATCGCCCATCAAATAGGCGAGGTTAGAAGCAGTGACCGTTTTTCCTGCTCCGCCTTTCTCGATGGCGATCGTAATGATCTGTGCTGCCATTGGCGTTCCCTCATTTCGTTGGTTGATTATAAAGTGGAAAGACTCGGGTACATGTTGTCATAAAGTAAAGTTTTCTCTCTTGTTGTAACTATTATGCGGCGACTTGCGTACCTGTTGCTATTTGATATTGCTGGCAATCTTTTCTTCTTTTACTTCTGTTCTTTCCTGTAAAATGTTCATCTTAATAAGCTAATTATAGCATACCCGCTCGTCATGTCAACACGAATCCTGGGGATAATGCCTTCTTTTCCTCTTGATTTACCTGTCACGACTCAAGTACCTGTTGTCAATTTTTCAATTCGTTTGTTTTCGCGCTTTTTCTGAAACAAAAAAGAGGTCTGCTTTTTGCAAACCTCTTTTTCATTCTTATACTTCCTTACGTTCTATTACTCATCAAACTGCGACCAATCGAACTTGAAAAGATCCGTTCTGTCGCCATCCAGTAATGCTGCGCGTTTTGTGCCGTCAGCGATGATCGCGGCAGAATTTTCTATAATGTCATTATAAACCACCGTGCGGTAATACTGTGCAGATTTTCTTTCCTTTGCGCGTTCAAGCATCGCTTTATATTTAACGCTCATTCCCAATGCCCAAGTTTTTAGCCCGTTATTATCTTTGATAATCCGGTTCAACGCTTCCAGCGTTTCCTCTGCCTGGTCCCGCTTTTTTGTGTTGGTCAATATTTTTGACGTATATGTGAAAATATCGATGAAGATGTTTCGCTCTTCCGGTGTCAGCTTTTTTTCATAGGTCTGATATTGCGCCTTTACCGCCAGTTCATTGCGTGCCAGGCGATAGGTTGTCGTCAAAATGGCTTCCTTCAGCGGCTGATTGTACTGTTCCAGTGCTTCTTTGCTGACCGAGCTGCGGCGCTTTCTTGGTTTTCTGCTTACTTCTGTATCAGCGCCTTTATGCTCCTGATGGAACGCTCTGACGCTCTTCATTTCTTCCCGGTTTTTGTACTTGATGAAGATATATAGGAACTCGTATTTCCGAACCCCGCGGCGGCGCACCGGCTCATAGTCAAACCACAGGTCTGTCATCTCATTGATCTCGCTTTTGACCATTGCTAGAACGTTCTTTTCAAAGTCGGAAAATACTTTGTATTTTTCCGTCAGCGGTTTATCGCGGCTGAACTTTTGTGCGGAACTGTCTCTGCTTTTGCCCTTGCTTCTATTGATTTCATCACGGGTAGGCATGGAAAGCATACCCTTGAATTCTTCCATATCAAACCGCTTATATTTGAACCCTTTCAGTTCTTCCCGCTTATTGGGGAACTTTTGCAGAACTTCTTCTGTTACAGGTTCAAAAATCAACCCATTGTTATAGGAATAATCTCTGTTTCCGTTGTCATATGACAAAATGATTTCATACACACGCATAGAATAGGTGCTCTGCATCATCAGCAGGTATTCAATGCTATAGGATGTATAATTGCTTGTCAGCTGTGCAATGTCTTTCCAGATATCTGGGTTAAAGCGCATGCTGATCGTCTTTTTCTTCATATCGACGATAGAACCACGGTTCACCCACGACATCGTTTTGTACTGATCATTCCCAAGGGGAACCCAGAACATCCGGTTTTCCAGGTTTTCAATGGTTTTGCGCAGATAATTTGCATAACCGCTGTCCAACGCATTGACCCCGGTAAGCTTTGCAAAATCGTCAAACGAAATGGTATAGTACTTCGATGCATCCATATCATGGCGCTGATCGATCTTGGACAGCATCATAAAAAGGATTTTCTGTTCGTTGCGGGGCAGGGAATACTTTGTCCTTTGAATTAAATCGTTGCTTTTCGTGATGAAAGAGCCAAACGCCACATTGTCACTTTTCCTGGGCACAAGCTGCTTTTTCTTGCCGTCCGCCTTTTCATCCGGCAGAACTTCACCAATGATAACATCCGATGATTCTGTCATTGTATTCTTTTCATCTTTATTTTTCATACGCTACGATTGGACATTGGATGCCGTGCTCCGTTTTGTCCACGCCTTTCTTTAGGAACTAATAGCCCGCCTGTAATAAAACCATACATCACAGAACTGCTAGAATATTTAGAAGAAGGTACACTTACTCATGATAGTATCATACTACAGTATCTTCCTGCAAAAGTCAATCCTATGGCTGCGCTGCATGTATTACAGTGATGAATCGGTGTTGTGATAGCCGCCCGCCTCGTTGCCAAGCCTCCACATAATAACCGATGTGTTCCCGCGGATTTTGTCCCGCTGATACAGCCGCATGATGCGGTCCATATAGTGGCTTTCCCACTTGGGGTCGTTGCTGATGGAGTTGTAGGTCGGCGAGAGCTGCATGGCGAACGTACCGTGCGTCTCCAGGTCATTTTCGTCTACAATATAAATGCCAAGCTCGTCCGCCAGTTCCAGCAGCAATAGGTCCGGGGGATAGTGCGATGTGCGCACGGTGTCGATGGCTTTTCTTCTTATGGCCCGCATTCGTGTTCGCTCCGCTATGCGGGCATCAATTCCGTTGTTTTATGAGCAATCACCCTGTTGTTCTTCTTTTTCTTTAGAATTATATATTTATAAATTTATATCTTATACTTTATTATATATAGAAGAAAAAGAGGTTCTTTCCCTCCACAACAGAGGTTTCTTCTGGTGATAACGGAGGTTCTTTCATAGAATGGCGGAGATTTTTTCTTTTGGCGGCAGAGGTTGTTTCCTCTATTTTGCATGGAAAGAATCTCTGTTATACAATGAAAAAATCTCTGTTACCGTGTTGCGTGAACGGGCATAAGGAACAGGCTGGCAACCTGTAAGAAGCAATCGAAACGACAAGATCATCCCGATGGCACCTGAAAACGGCGGGAAAATGGCTGTGGGCGAAACATGAAGAGGCAGACAGAAGGACTTTTTTGCGGTAAAAACCTCTGGTTAGCTTTTATAGCAGGTAATTCCTTTAACTTTAAGCAGCAGGGGAGAGGCGCAAAGGCCGTTTTTTGCGGTAAGAATCTTCGTTTGCAAAAGAATTTGACTGGAAATTGGTACGGTAGAAATCTCTGGATGGAAGGAAATGCCCTCTGCAAGCAGAAAAATAGAAAAAATAGATAAAATTTTCTCGGTAAGAACCTCTGCTTGGCGAAGCGTGAGAAAGCAGAAAAGAAAAAGAGCAGAGGTTACCGTTTTGTATGGGATCGTAGAAAAGTACGTTAAAAACCTCTGTATTAGGAGAAGGTGGGTGACGAGGGAGTACGAGAGAAGAAAGATGAGGGCACTATTTTTTACGGCGTAAGAACCTCAGGATAAAAGAAGTCTTGGATAAGAACATTTGGTAATGCACAAAGCAGCACGGTACTTCCTTTGGAGGCTGCAAAAAAATCGCCGTAAAAACCTCGGCTTTGGGGGCAACAATCAGGCGTTATAAAATAGGGGCGGGGAAAAATCACTTTTTATGTTCAGAAAAGTCAAAAAGCACAGTTTTTGACCTTGATAGGGAGACAAAGAAGAGAAAATACGCGAAAGGAACATGCCGAATATACATTGAGAAAGACCAAAATATGCAAGAGGAGAAAAAAGAAAAATATATAAACGGAGAAATTTACGGAGAAAAAAATCAGATAATGGTTGCAAATAAATCGGCGATGATACGAGATAAAATGCAGAGCAAATCGTGAGATCAACGATACTTAAAAGAGATTATTAACGCGAAAAAAATTAAAAGTCACGGAAGAAATGGCCGAAAAAGTGTTGGACAGAACGGGATGATGGAGGAAAAGGAAGCGGCAAAGAAAAGGTGGCTGAAAACCAACGGCAATACCGCATAATTCTAAGTGCCGATACGGCGAGCGAGGTGCGGCAGATGCTAAGCCAAAAGCGCAGATAATACTGGATGTCTTATCGAGCATTTTGGCAACGCAGATGCCGTGCCGCAGCCGCCGGAGCGGTGCTTAAGCCGTCAGGCGGGAATTGTGCGGTGTTGCCCAACCTATTATAAAGCAGAATGTGAAGAAAAAGGACGATAGGGTGGAGTAGATGGACTTTACGACACCAAAATTTTCTCGGTAAAAATCTCTGCTTAATTCCAGAGAAGCGGGCAGACAGGCAGCGCGAGAAAGCGATTCCTGAAAAAATGTGCGGTAAAAATCTCCGGTATGGGATGCTGCTTTATGAGGAAGCAAGAAAAAAGACAAATGAAACGTTTTGAAACAGGCGAAAACAGAACAGCTGCAATAGAACTTTTAGCAACAGCGACAATGCTGGGGTTATAGGTATAGCAACAGGTACCGAAGTCTACAAAACTGTTGCCGTAAAACTGGGAAGCAAATAAAAAGATGTTTGTAGATAAGAAAAGGAAAAAGCAGAGGAAAAAAGAATGAACTATACAAAGAAGGAGCCACCGAATTAGTCTTTTTAATAAATGATATGTTGGGGCAACACCGCACAATTCCCGCCTTGCGGCTTAAGCACCGCTCCGGCAGCTGCG
>OIBN01000969.1_pt1 | contig 11026 bp, 9 predicted proteins | sample 1581031 | NCBI WGS metagenome assembly OIBN01 (sample SAMEA3882531, study PRJEB24775) | human gut metagenome | biome: human-associated habitat; feature: intestine environment; material: feces | place: Netherlands | collected 2009/2010
ACTTTACGGCACTCTATGAACTAAGACAAAAGCTACGCTGTAATAACAAGAGGTGAGTGCTAATTTTTTTATTTTTTCCCCTCCCCCCCTAAAAGATTTTTATTCATCGCCGTACACAGCAATAAAATGAATCAGTGCCTCTGTTTCGGAACTGGCATACTTTTTGGCAGATGCTTCCAGCGGCTGTGATTGATATGCTTCAAACGAATCGCCCTCGTCGCGTCCAGATATGTAGCGATTATCATTTAGTTTCCACTTCCTCATTTCTTCAAAATAAGCAGTATTCGCCATTTCCGAATTCCAGTCCATTCGCTCCAGCAGATAATACTCCATTCCATGATAACATTCTTCGCAAATTCCCGTAAAAAATTCTTCTGCTGTCTGAGATGTTAAATGCTCTGGAGCATACCATATTTCGTTCTCTTCGTTATTATATAATGCAACTCAATTCGATGATCCTGTCTCTTTCACATACAGCGGAATTTCGGGAATTCCAAGTCGTTCTGTTTCAAGCCGTACCATCTTCTGCGCTGCAATTGTTCTTTCTTCCAGTGTTTTTTGCCTCCATTCGCTCTCCTTTAAGCTCAGCAGAAATTCTTTATTTTCCTGAAAAATGTTCTCCTGATTCTGGACGAGATTATAGTCCTTTTTTCGTTCGTAAAGTTCTGCCGCTCCGGACGGAGACTCAAGCTTCCAATATATCATCATACAAGTCGGTACCATACTCACGCATACTGAAACAAACAGAAATGCGTTTAAGTCACTTCTTTTTAATCTCCAGAATTTTTTCGGAGAATATTTTCGTTTTTTTCTATGTAAATCTCTTAAAACCGTAACAAGAAATATCCCATCCAGCACTGCAAGAAACAACACAATTTTCAGTGAATATTGGGCAAATAAAAACAGCATCAGTATGCTCGGCCGAAATGCATAGAATAAAACTTCATTTGCAGTTCCATCTGCGCAGTAGCTTCGAATGGGTGAGGCCAGCCACAAAATCAGGCACAGCGCATAGGCAAAAAGCATTGTCCCCGACGAAATATGGACGGAACATTCTGTAATATATACCTCAACCTGTTTCACATACATCACATACAAGATACAGATCGGATATAAAATCGAGCTTTTGCTCAACCAGTATGCCGCTGATTTTCTTTCCCGTCTTCTTTTCTGTTCCTCCATATCAGATCCCCCCTGATTTTTCTTTTGTTTTATTTGGAATACTTGTATGTTTATTTTAGCGTAATTTTTCGTTTTTGCCTATCCTTCGTTTTTCAGTTGAATCTTTCTGTAAAAACCAAAATTGCGAAACCCTGTTTTGGCAGGACTCCGCAATCTCTTTTTCCTATTTACTTTATGATACATGACGGGCAGCATATTTCATTTTCTGGTTTCCGGCGCATTTCTTAAAATACTGCCGGATCGCATCTTCGTTCATATCGTTTCCGATAAACACAGCCTGGCCGGCGTTTTTCTGTTCTGTGCCGGTGATGCTGTAGCGGTGATCGGCGACATCAAATTGGAGAAACTGGTCTCCGGCTGCGAACTGTCCTTTTGCACGGATGATATTTCCAAACGCTCCGCGAATGATCTGTTCCAGAAAACACCACAGGGTTTCCGGTGCCTCCATTCGGATATTTTCGAAGGAGAAGGTCTCCGGCATCTTTTCGCCGCTCTGCGTATCCTGTACTTCTTTCTCATATCGGCCGCCCAGCAGCAGGCTCTGGTAATCTTCCCGTGTCATCGTGGATGCATAATCCGTGATGATTTTTGCCTGCGAGTTAATTTCCTGCAGAAATTTCTGGATGCGCTGTTTTTCTTCCGCCTGGCATGCTTCTGTTTTGGAAACAATGATCGTATCCGCGCTTCGGATCTGATCCTGATACAGCTCGGGATATTCCGCCATATAGTGGCGGTAACTGTAAACATCCACAATAGTGACCGGCGAGAGAAGCTGAATTCTCTCGTACTCGATCTGACGCAGATTTTCTATAATCCGGGCGAGACTTCCGACGCCTGTCGGTTCTACGATCAGGTATTCCGGGTCTACCACATTGGCAATGGTCAGCACGGATGCTGCAAAATCCTTTTTCCCAATGCAGCAGATGCACTGCTCTGTCATTTCCCATACATTTTTCTGCGTTCCCTGCCGGTTCTGGCCAAGACGTGCGCCGTCGATTCCTGCGGCTCCATATTCATTTTCCAGTATGGCAAACCGCTGATCGACGTTCCTGGCCAGCCGTTTGATAAATGTTGTTTTTCCCGCGCCCAAAAAGCCGGATACGATCAATATTTTCATACGTTTCCTTTTTCAGTCAAATTTTCAAATCATCAGTCAGCCAATTTAACGACTGGTTTGATTAAATCCTTCGGTTTATCTCTCATGAGGAACAGTGCTTCTTCCAGATGATCCCATCCATCAAACACATGTGTGGACAGCGGGCTGACATCCAGCTTGCCTGCCGAAACAAGAGCTCCCAGTTTTTCCATGCGGAGTCTTCCGCCAGGCATCAGGCCTCCGTTAATCTGTTTGTGACCCATTCCAACGCCCCACTCTACACGCGGAATATCAATGTTGTCACCGGATCCAAGATAGTTTACATTTCCGATCTTTCCGCCCGGTTTCAGGCATTTTACTGCTTCTGCAAAGGTTTCTACACCACCGCCGGCGATGACTACTTTATCAACACCTTTTCCATCTGTCATATCAAGTACCTGCTGGAAAATCGGTCCGTTCTTGTAGCTGACAAAATCCGTTGCGCCGTATTTTTTTGCCGCTTCTACGCAGACCGGTCTCGTTCCGACAGCAATGATTCTCGATGCGCCGCGCATATTCGTTCCGGCTACCGACATCAGACCAACTGGTCCGATTCCGATGACAAGAACTGTATCACCAAACTGTACATCGGCAAGCTCTACGCCGTGGAATCCGGTCGGCACCATATCGGAAAGCATGCACGCGTCGACAACATTGATGTTTTTCGGAAGCAGCGCAAGGTTTCCATCGGCATCATTTACATGAAAGAATTCAGAAAAGACACCATCTTTGAAGTTGGAGAATTTCCAGCCTGCCAGCATTCCGCCGGAGTGCATGGAATAACCAGCCTGTGCTTCCAGAGAATTCCAGTCCGGAGTGATGGCCGGCACAAGAACCCGGTCTCCCGGTTTGAAATCTTTTACGAGCTCTCCGACTTCCACAACCTCTGCACAGCACTCATGGCCCAGAATCATGTTATGACGGTCACCGATGGCCCCTTCCCATAAAGTGTGGACATCTGATGTGCAGATGGCAACTGCCAGTGGACGGCAAATGGCATCCATCGGCCCGCATTTCGGGCGTTCTTTCTCGATCCATCCGGATTCACCGATTTTCAGCATTGCATAACCTTTCATATCTTTTGCTCTCCTTTCAGATTGTTAATGATTTATCGATTCCTATGATTCGAATATATCACTAATAGGTTACTAATTCAACAGAAAAGTCACGGAATATCGTAGAATATTCCGTGACTTTTTTATAGCTTTTGCACAATAGATTACTTATAGATACTTTTTATCAAATTCTGTACCGACCGCATTCCCATACCGAAACGGCTACAGCCGGCTTTCTGCATTTCCTGTATAGTTTCCAGACTGCGGATTCCACCGGCGGCCTTGATCTGAATGCGACCGGCGGCTTCACGGCTCATGATTCGAACCTGCTCCACGGTGGAAGGACAGCCGGGATACCATCCGGTGCTCGTCTTTACATAATCCGCACGGCCTTCCACACACAGATCCACTGCCTGGCAGATTTCCTGCTCCGTCAGCTGCGGTGCCTCGATGATCACCTTAAAAATCGCCGAAGGCACCTGCTCCCGGATGGCCAGAAGTTCTTCTTTTACATAAGAAAATTCGTGGCTTCTGAACGCCGTAAGATTCATCACCATGTCGATTTCCCGGCAGCCAGCCTCCCACAGTTCTTTTGCCTGCCGCTTCTTCTGTCCGGTCGTATCTCCGCCGCCCGGAAAGCTTACCACGCCTCCCGCATGGATTTCTCTGGTGTCCTGCAGCCGTTCTGCCACATGGGCGCTGAACGCCGGCAAGGTAAACACAGCAGCCAGACGATATTTCTTTGCCAGCTCCACCATCGCATCAATTTCATCCATTGTATGAAATGCCTGTACACAGCTGATATCAATCTGCCGCATCAGTTTCTTCTGTTCTTCTGTCTCATCGCTCATTTACTCCGTCCTTTTCCCGAAATCTCCACCTCGTACTTGCTTCCGATGATCCGCACGTGGTCAATGCTCACCGGCCGGTTCTGCCAGTAGGTGACTCTGTGCACCACAAGAAGCGCATCCTTCGGCTCCGTTTTCAGAACCTGGGCTTCCATAAAGGTCGCGGATTTCGCTGAAATTCTGTCTCGTGTCTCATCAATCTGCAAGCCGAATTTCTCCTCCAGAAACTGATACAGCGCTACAAACTGATTCTCATACGCTTCGATGCCAGGGACTTTCGCATATTCGATATAATTTTCCATCAGCGTAACAGGCTCTTCATCCGCAAGCTGCAGCCGCTGAATCCTCGCCACGCTGGTTCCCTCCGGAATTTCCAGTTCATCGGCGAGCTGTTTGTCCGCCGAAATGATGTCGATCATCATATCTGACGTCGTTACCCGATATCCTTTTTTCATCAGGGATTCCGTGACCGATGTGACCTTGTTATAATTCTGAATTGCCTTATGATTCAGCACCCTCGTTCCAGAACCCTGGCGAACCTCAACCAGTCCCTCCTGCACCAGCATCTTTACTGCATTCCGTACCGTAGTACGGCTGACCTGATAGATTTTCTCCAGTTCACACTCCTTCGGCAGAAATCCCCCGACAGGATATGTTCCCTTATTGATCTCGTTTTTCAGTCTGCTGTAAACCTTCACATAAGCCGGTGCATTTTTCATCTTCTTCCCCTCCCGTGAAATATCAATATCCGCTTTTTGATCCTTTTTGCAGTATACCATATTTTGACGGCACAATCGAGTCCCAAAGAAGAGTTCCTGTTTTCTGCTTTGTCACCGACACATACTCTGCCAGACGCACAGAAAAAAGGCAGACGCATGTCATTTCTTTATGACTCACGTCTGCTCTGCATGAATCTTCTTTTTTCTGCTGTCTGCGAAATACTTCCATTCTCCAGAAGCAAATCTCTCTTTCTGCGGTGTAAATTTTTGTTACAAATTTTTTATTGTTCTTTTCTATTTTTTCGTATCAAACCGCATCACCGCCATGTGCACCACGTACGGCACCAAGATGACCGGGATTGCCAGGTATGCCAGGATGCTGTACGCCTTCTGGATCAGCGTCAGCAGACCAAACTGTGCGATAAGGAAGTCCGCGATGCAGCAGACAAGCGCGGCAAGGATCTGGGTGCGGCTGATTTTGCCTGCGGTTTCTGTTCTGCTGCTTCGTTCAGCGAGACCGGCGTGGATTCGTTTGACCATGGCGGCAACCATGTTGACGGCTGTGGATACGGCACCGAGGATGATCAGTACGGAAATCAGCGGTGTCATGAATTTACTGCCGACGCCCTGCTGAACCATAAATAATGTCGGGACGCTCTGCTGGATCATTTCCGGGTTCTGGTATACGGTCATGATTCCGAGGACGACCATGATCATCAGAAGGGCATTTAATACGGCACCGACTGCCATGCTCTTTCCGGCATCCTGCGGTTCTTCGAAGGACTTGGCATGCTGGACGAAGACTGCGACATTGGCAAGCTGGAAGGTTCCGTAGAGGAATGCGGCGTACAGGGCTTTGCCGAATGGGAGGTCTGCGGTTTTCATGGTGTTTACAGTATCGCCGATCTTTCCGGCTCCGGCGATGATGTTCGGGACGTAGACGATCAGCAGACCGGCAATAATGCAGATGGACAGCACTGACGCTACTTTCCGCACCAGATCCGTTCCGAATACCGAAACGACGAAAATAATTTTCCAGTTTCATAACGATTCTCCCTTCTTCCTAACAAGCAAAAGGGCATACTGACCTTCTGTTGGTCAATACGCCCTTGTATCTCCGATGTGCTTTAGTATATCACAGTTTTAACGCGAATGCACTCAATTTTAAGCAAAACGCAAAAGATCCCGGGATTTTTCTCTCCCGGGATCTGAAAATTCTTACTATGTAATTCTTTTTTAAACCACACGTCTTACCGCAAGAATCGTGGTATACGCTGCGTTGCTGCTGATCTTGATACCGTCGCGCTCATTGCTTGCGTGTACGATTGCACCGCCGCCGATGTAGATGGCTACGTGGCCGCTGTAGCAGATAATATCGCCCGGCTGAGCCTCTGCATAAGATACACCGCGTCCTACACCACGCAGTGCACTGGAGGAATGCGGAAGGTCGTATCCGAAGTGTGCGTAAACGCTCATGATAAAACCAGAGCAGTCAGCTCCGTTGGTAAGGCTTGTGCCGCCCCATACGTATGGATTTCCAATAAACTGTGTTGCATAGGATACGATGGCACTTCCGGTTGCGCTTCCGGTGCTGCTGGAGCTGCTGGAATCATCCGAGCTGCTGGTATCGCTGGACGAAGAATCATCGTAAGAGCTTCCTCCGTTAGACGGTGTTGTTGTCGTGGTGGAGCTTCCTGTGCTGGACGGTGTGTTGTCTGCCGTTGTTGTATTATTTGCAGCACTGCTTGCGGCTGCTTCTGCTGCTGCCTGTCTTGCTGCTTCTGCCTGGCGGGCTGCCTCGGCTGCTTCTGCTGCCTGACGGGCCTCTTCGGCTTTTCTTGCTGCCTCTTCGGCTGCAATCTCCTCCTGGATCTGCTGGATCTTTGCGTTCTGCTCTGCCAGTACTGCGTTGTACTGTGCAGCCATGTCATTCAGGTCTGCAATCTGGTTCTCGTAGTCATCGGAAACGGCTTTCTTCTGCTCGAGCATTTCCTCGAGGGACTGCTGCTGTGCTTCCTGCTCTGCCTCGCTGGCTTCCAGGTCTGCTTTCTCGTCTGCGAGCTGATTGCTGTAATCCGTTACCTGCTGTACCAGATCCATGTACTCCTGCAGGCACTCTCTGTCGTATTTGTATAATTTCTGGGTGTACTCAGCCTGGTTCAGGATGCTGCTTAAATCTTTTCCTTCCAGAATCAGTGCTGCCCAGCCGTTGTCTCCGCCGCTCTCATAGAGGAACTGGATTCGTTTTTTCATCAGCTCGTACTGCTCGTCCTCTTCAGCCTGGGACTGTGCCAGTTTTTCCTGTGTTGTTTCAATTTCTGTCTGTTTCTCTGCAATTTCATTTTTCAGATTTTCCACGGATGCCATGGTTACGACAAGCTGTGCGTCCAGGTCATCAATCTCGCCGGTAATCTGATTCTTTTTGGTTTCCAGATCGTCGATTTCTGCTTTTGCGTTGTCAAGCTGTGCGCTGGTCTCTGCCTGTGCTGCCTGCTGCTGCTGTAACTGCTCCTGTTTCGAGGCGCTTACTGTCATTACCTGAGCTGCACTTACGATCACTGCTAAACTTAAGGCAAGAAATTTTTTTCTCATTCTTTCACTCCCAAATTAATTCGTTGTATGTAGGATTTCTGTTTCCAGTTTTACCTGTTTCTTAGAAATTCAATTATTCTGTAACAATTTTGAAATATTTTTCCCAATTCTTTTACATAATATCACAATTCACAAATGGATGCAAGGAAAAATATCCCGCCTTTTTGTAAACAATTCGTGAACAGTAACGATACATGTTATTTTACCTTCTGTACACTCACACAACTCAATTTGTATTGATCCGGCGAGGAAAGCGCATCGCCGTCGGGGATTGAAAAGTCCTCTGCGGAGAATTTCGCACAGAGTGCCCGGTACTGATCCTCTGTAAAAGACGGCACCGCATCCTGATTCCATTCCAGACTGATTTCCTGATCGGTCACGCCGCGCGTTACAATTTTCCCGCCTTCAAAATCCTTTTGTTTCATTTCTTTTAACGCATTGTAAACTGCAGTTCCATAATCCAGACGTACTTTCAACACGGCATTGGCGTACTCCTCCACGCCGCCGTTTGCGATCAGTGCTCCGCCTGCCGCAGATGCTGCTGCGCCAAGTACATTCTGATACGATGCACCGTCCGAGAAGAGAATCTGTCCGCCCTCACCATACCAGCTTTTGATTTTTTCCAAATACGACGGTGATACGCTGCTGCTTTTCCGATACGTATAATCCAGCGTGATGCTGTTTTCTCCAAGTCCCAGATCCGCAGCGGCCGCCTCTGCACCGAGTGCATAACCTGTCCCGTACTTTGTTCCGTTCTCTTCGTTTTTCTGTCCGATATAGCCCAGGTGCGTGTAGCCGGCCTGTACTGCCGCATAGCCTGCCAGGTAGCCGGCCTCTGATGCATCAATTTCCAGGCTTTCTGTATTTCCGCGGAGACGGCTGCGGCCGCTCTCACTGACCGGTTCTGCCTCCAGCAGCAGAAAACGGACATCCTTCCAGTCGCGCTGTGCATCGTAAACGGCGCGGCTCATGCTCGTTCCGGCACAGACGATAACGGATGCTCCCTTCTGCGCCGCCTCTTTGATGGTGTTTTCATAGTCCTCTGTTGTCCGTCCTGCCGGAACACTTGCTTCATATTTCAGACCGCTCTCGTCTCCATACTGCGCAAGACCGTTCCATGCTGACTGATACACGGCATCGGAAGCTACCTCACTGCCGTCGGTTACCAGCACCAGATCCACTGGTTCCGTCTTTTCTTTTCCGCAGCCGCCCAGCAGCAGCAACGACACTACGCCAAGACAGAGCGCCCATTTCCAGCTCTTTCGCATGTTTACTCCCCTTGTATTTTTATTTTCCAGATTTTTTCTTTTGTATTTCTGATCTGCGTCTTTCACGCACCTTCTAGTATAGACAATTCCAGCGCAAAAAGAAAGAGAGAATACACGAACTACAAAGTTTTTTTGTATTCTCTCTTATTTTTTATAGAAGATATTTTACTGGAACAGATCGTTCAGGATTTCTGCCGGTTTCTTCCTGCGGTAGCCTTCACTGTCACTTAAGATACTGCTGCTCCAGGTGAAATGATTCACACCGGTCAGATAGGACCGGTCAAGAACTTTTACACCATACCGCTCATACGCAACCGGATAATACATTTTCATGTATTCATTTGCCAGCTCAATAGCTTCACTGTTAATGCTTCCTGTTGAAGAAACGGTTCCGCCAAGCTGAATATACGGCGGTGTCGCATGAATGACAACCACGCTGCCGTCCGAGCACTGGCCAATGACAATCCAGACATGACCGCTCTTGCTGACCACATCACCCGGCGTAAATTTCTGGGACGTATCGCCTGTCACGCAGGTTCCCCAGCCTTTTCTTGCAAAGTAGGCCGGCATTCCAGTGGAGGTTGTCGTTGCATACTCTTTCGTCACCTGATGTGCGGTCCATCCGACATAGCCGGAACAGTCAAGACCTTTTCCGTACTCATACAGATGATCGGAATAGTTGTAGGTGGAATTCTGTGTATTGAAGAATTGTTTCCACTGCGCATTGACGCCGTAACTCTCTGCCTCTGCGTCTGTGTGGCCGCCTCCCCAGATATACAGGGTATTTCCAAGCGGAAGCAGTGCATTTTTCAGAAAGTTCCGTACGGTGCGGACACCGATCTGCGCGGACGGTTCAAATCCGTCCGGACTCTGTACCAGCTTGCCGTCCTCATCGAACACATACGTTTTTCCGTCGATCACCTGTTTTCCGGTTATCATGCCGCCCCAGTTTCGGAAATAGTATGTATTTCCGCCAATCGACTGCCAGCCGATTGCCATTTTCGAGTCAGATCCAAGGTAATAGAGGTTATTATCATAGGTAATAAACGCATTCTTGTACATGCCGCCCCAGCTTCTCGGATAATAATAGTTATAATCCCAGTATACCCAGCCGCTTGTCGCCATAACGCCGTTTTTGTCTACATAATAATAGTTTCCGTCGTACTGAAACAGCTCGTCATCTCTTCTGGTTCCATTGGCGTTGATCCAGTAATGCGTTCCGTCCAGAAGCAGCCAGCCCGTATGGCTTGTGCCGTCCTCATCGAAATAATACGTTTTTCCGCCGTTCTGCACCCAGCCGGTGGCAAATGTTCCATCTGAATTGGCATAGTATGTTTTACCGCCGATGGTAAATGTCTGATCATGGTACAGACCGCCCCAGCTCTGGAATGCGTATTTTGTTCCGCCGATGGTATGAATTCCGGTGTACATGCCGCCCCAGCTTCGGAAATAGTAGCGGTTTTTGTCGTAGGTGATCCATTCAGACGATGCCATCGTACCGTCTTCTTTCATCCAGTACCAGTTGTTGTCATATTTCACCCAGCCGGTCTGAAGCGACGTATCCTTGTTGATCCAGTAATACGTTCCGTTGGTCAGATACCAGCCCTCTTTTGTAATCTGCTCGCCGTCTTCCAGGAAATAGTATTTCTTTCCATTGATATCGCAGACACCTGTATAGAAGGTTCCGTCATCTTTTGCCCAGTATTTCTTTCCCTGCCAGGTAAAAGATTCGTTACGGTAAACGCCGCCCCAGCTGTGGAAATAATATCTTGCTCCGTCAACCTCTTTCATTCCGGTGTACATCACACCGTCACCGTCGAAATAGTATCGGTTGTTGTCATACGTGATCCATTCAGATGCAGCACGTGTGCCGTCCGCTTTCAGCCAGTACCATTTGCCTTCCAGCTTCAGCCAGCCGGTCTGAACAGAACCATCCTGATTGATCCAGTAAGTCTGATCTCCCAGCTGAACCCAGCCGGTCTGGCTGGCATGATAGATCGATCCGTCATTCTGCGCTATGTAGGTTTTTCCTTTTACGGTAAAGAAGGTGTTTCGATATACACCACCCCAGCTCCGGAAATAATACTCGTTTCCTCCGATGCTCTGGAAACCGTTTTTATAAATGCCGCCCCAGCTCCGGAAGTAATACAGATTGTTGTTGATTTCTTTCCAGCCGGATGCCATCATGACACCATTATCATCAAACCAGTACCAGTTATCATCGTAC
>OIBN01000978.1_pt1 | contig 10941 bp, 9 predicted proteins | sample 1581031 | NCBI WGS metagenome assembly OIBN01 (sample SAMEA3882531, study PRJEB24775) | human gut metagenome | biome: human-associated habitat; feature: intestine environment; material: feces | place: Netherlands | collected 2009/2010
CGGCCATCACGCCGATGTTCTCGCCGTAGGTGGTGGTGCCGGAGCCGCCGCCGAAGCCGGCGAGCGTGGTGCCCAGGCCGTCGGCCATGAGGGCGGTGCCGATCTGGTCGTCGTAGTCGCGGCCGGTCATCTGGGCCACGGACTTGACATGGCCGACGTTCTCAGCCACAAGCACGAGCACAACAGGGATGAACATGGGAAGGATGGAGAAATCGGCCTGCGGCAGGTGGAACTTCGGGAAGCCGATCCATGCGGCGTCGCCGATGGCGGAGAAGTCGACCTGACCACGGATGCAGGCATATACATAGCCGATGATCACGCCGACCAAAATATTGAGGCGACCCAGCAAGCCCTTGAACAGCACAGCCACGAGCAGCACGGCCAACAGGGTAACCAGTGCGGTGTCGGGCGCGGCTTGGAAGTTGGTCCACACGGAAGGTGCCAGATTGAAGCCGATGATGGCCACGATCGCGCCGTTGACCACGGGCGGCATGATGATGTCGATCCATTTGGAGCCGGCGTAATGCACGAGCACGCCAACCAGGGCCAGCAGAATACCGGTGACCATGATGCCGAAGCTGGCGACCGCAATGCCCTTGTTGGCGGTGGTGACCGCGGTGATCGGTGCAATGAAGCCGAAGGACGAGCCCAAATAGCTCGGCAGCACGTTCCTGTTGATCAGCAGAAACAGTGCGGTGGACATAGCCGTGAAGAACAGGGTGGTGGACGGGTCGAAGCCCGTCAGAATCGGCACCAGGAAGGTGGCACCGAACATGGCGATGACGTGCTGTGCGCCGATACCGGCGGTGCGCACCCAAGTCAGACGTTCATCGGGCTCGACTACCTCGCCGGGCGCCAGCGTCTTGCCGTCGCCATGCAATTGCCATTGGAAGATATTGGACATTACTACTCTCCTCGCTCTCGCTTGGGGCACGGCATTCACAACCAGCCGCACCACGCACCATTCTAGCTCACGAAGATTTTGTGAAGTCTCTCTTCCGGGAAAGGCTATTTGCCGTAATACTCCAGCAGGTGTGGATCGACGGCCTGCACCACATCCACCAAATCGCCATTGGAGAGATACGGGCGCTTGAATTCGCGCCACGGCTCCACCTTGACCTCCCAGCGGCCGGTCGTCTCGTCGAGCACGGGCCGGGCGGTCTGCTCCCAGCGCACACGCTTGGAGGTGCGGCCGGTTTCCGGGTCGCGGCGTGTATAGTGCAGGCAGGTGCAGTTGGTGATCTTCCAGTCGTCCGAGTCGGCGCGATGCAGGAATTCCTCGTCGGCCAGATCCTCGATGGTGAGCATCAGGGCGAGCATGAAGTCGCCGTGGGTGACCATGACCACGGATTCCGAATCGGATTTGCGGCTCAGCGAGGTCAGGATGTTGTGCACACGGTCCTCGGCCACATCGGCAATCGACTCGCCTGCCGGCGGACGCCAGTACAGCGGATCGGTGTTCTTGAAGTTCCAGTTGCGCGCGTAGTTGTTTTTGAATTCGTCCTTGGTGATGGTGTTGATCTCACCCCAAGAACGTTCGCGCAGCACACGGTTCTCCTCCCATTTGGCCTTGGGCAGGGCCATGGTGGCTGCGGTTTCGCGGGTGCGCACGTATGGCGAGACCATGTAGCGGTCGAACAGCTGCTGCTGGCTGACCAGCCAGCGACCGATGCAGTCGGCCTGCTTGCGCCCGGTGGCGGTGAGTCTCCAGGAGCGATCGGGCACAGTGACGTTGTCCTGCGTGTACAGGGAATTGTCGCCCTGCTCGCCCGCCTGGACGATGACGTTCGCTTCGGATTCGCCATGCCGGATTACGTATAGATCGAGCGGCATGCTCATATATGTTCCCCTTTCGTTATTGGTTACGTTGTGTTGTTTTCTGTTGTTTCCTACTTGACTTGCGTGATGGTGTTCCCCTTGACCATGAACGCGTGCCGGGCCATGTCGATCATCGGCTGATCGAATTTGGAGTCGGTGTAGAACTCGTCGATGACGACGTCCGGACCGTACAGTTCGCGGAACCGTTTGGCCTTGTTGGTGCTGAAGTTGAGGTACGTGACCTTCATCGTCCCCACATCCACCTCGCTGGCCACGAGATTCCTCACGCCGAGTCTGCGGCAGGCCTCCCCCACCGTCAGATCGAAGGATGCGGTGAGGATCACATCGTCCGACTCAGGCTGGTACCAGGGCTTGATACGTGCGTAATATCGGTCCCAGAAATCGTCCACGAGCTGTTCGACGCTCGCCACCCGTTTGGATCGGCTCAGTTCCGTGAGATAGCCTTCGGTCATCTTGCCCACGCCGTATTCCATCTGTTCAAGCGTGGCCCGGCCAAGCTTGCATTTGACCGCGTACCGCAGCACGGGGGCGATATAGCGGAACACTTTCGGGTCGTGGCGGGCGGAATACAGGTACAAGTCGAACAGGCTTTCGCCATCATAGATGGTTCCGTCGAAATCGAATACGCGCATACCTTCTGCTTCTACTCTGTTATTCCTTGTCTAAGGCTAATCTCGGTAAGCCGGCGAAAGCGCAAATACGCAGTGAATTTCACATGAACACTGTTTTTTGGATTGATTTCGGTACAGGTAACGTACACTGGTGACAGCGTGGAAGGAGGTGCGTAATGGCGGCGTCTGAAATCGAACAATGGTGGATTGATAAGTTTCAGGAGAACCTGGGTCCGATTCGCAAGGTAGCCGGATGGACGACTCAGCAACTGGCCGACGAGCTGGGAGTCGCGCGACAGACGGTGTCTAACTTGGAGACCGGCAAAAGCCCGATGACCAAACTGCAGTATCTCGCTTTACGTACGGTGTTCAGCGCCGAAATCGCACGTCGTGAAGACCGCGATCTGGCACGCATCATCAAGACTTTGGTCGACGATCCCATTGAGCAACGCATTCGCGAACGGCGCGCTCAAGAGCAGGACGGCGAGGCCGTTGCCGACAATGCCCCAGTCAATACGGACGGTGGCAACGTTGCCGACAACGCCGCCACCGAGAAACGCAAGCCCAGTGCCGCCACATTGAAGGCTTCAAAGACTGCCGCAACGGGCAAGCCCACGCTCAGCACGGCGATGCAGGCTCTTGCCGTCATCACCGGCGCATTGGCCAGTGGAACCGCCGCCGGCATCATCACTTACTTGATGTTCCCGGACGGCGGCCCGAACAAGCGCTGAGTCGCCGAAATATCGAAACGGATTGAACAACCCAGTTCGAAGCCCTGAGCACCATTTTGTCCGTGTCGCACCAGCGTTTCCCTCATTATCAACTGTCTCGAGTTGCATGAATGCGCCGTTTATAGGCCGAGAATTTCGTGTTTTTTTTGCATCAAATTCTTCTTGGGAGAGAATGCCAATATCAACCAATTCCTTCAATTTCTTCATCGCCTCGACTTGTTCTTCCACAGACATGGATGTCGTGTGAGCGGCGGGAGCAGCGGCTTCCGGTGCCGGCGCAAGTGCCGGCGCTTGAACCGGGGCGGCCGTCATAGGATTGATGGATTGCGCCATATTCATACCAAGCAACATGCCACCATCGCCAAAGCCGTTGTCTTGAATACCTTGCGCAATGCGCTGCTGGGCAGCCATATTGCCAGCTTGCTGGGAAACGCCCTCGTATGCGGCAACATTCATCTTATTCGAGGCGAACTGCTGCACGAGTTGACGTGATTGCTCGGTGAACTCGATACTTTCGATGCCCACACTGGACACTTCAAAGCCAAAACGATCATTCCACGTACCTGCATTGGCCCGATCGCCACGCACGCATGCTGCGATGTCATTCGCCTTGCCAGGCAATTGCGAAATACGATATTCATTGGACAGCAAATTGATGGCCACAATAAATGACTGTACGAATTCAGACAGAATCTGCCTACGTGGCCCTTCATCATCGAATGAATACGACACGGTAGTGGCAGGCACAAAGTTACGAACGAATCGAACTGGATCAGTGACCTTTAGCGACATGGATCCGCGTGCGCGAATTTCCAAATCGACGCCATAGAACCGGTCGTTATACACCAGCGGCGCAGAAGTGCCGAATCTGATGCCACGAATCTCACGCAGGTTGACGAAGGCCACATATTTGGTGCGGCCAGGCTGACCTCCGAAGGTGAATCGATCGGCAACCTGATTGAAGAACGATCCGATGCCGTCTCCGGCGAGCACGCTCTGCTCCCCGTTGCGATATTCATAACCGCCCGACTCGGTGATGACGTTTTCGATACCTGTTTCAGAGAAAATGAACGCCGCAGTATTCTCTGGCACATAGATACGCGAACCATTGGTGATTATTCCCTCGGAACCGTATTCATTCGAACCGCGATCGTTGTTGCTTCCGCGGGGAATGCCCGGCACAACGACGGTGTGTTCCGTGAACGGACCAGCGGTGATGATATCACGCCACAGGTCCGCGAATGTACCGCCGAGCGCGCCGGCGAACGCCTTAATAACTGCCATCTGTTTTTTCCTCGATATCTCATGCATATGGCCGATCTTGCGACTATGCAATCGCAAGACCGGCCGTTATGCTGGCATGTTGGTTATAGCTGCGTTTCGCGATCGCAGTATTCGCATCGAACGACTTCTTTGCGATGACCGGAAAGCGGAGCGCCACAACCTTCGCAATTCACCGAAACCACGGGTTCGGTAATCCCAAGCCCACTACGGAATGCGCCAAAAGTGTCCTTCAGCGCCCCGGCCAGAGCCTCCGTTCCGGGGATGGCCTTGTTGAAGACCGGCTCATCCATTGGCGTGTACTGTCTGCCGCGTATACCCATGTATCGTCATCGTTCCTTTCTTGGAAAACCGTTACCTCGATACGCCAGTCTGATCACTGGCCCACCGATGCGAGCTTCTGCGTGCATCGAGTCATGACCTCGGTGTAGTAGGCCGAATCCTCACTGCTGAGGGAGTTTTCGTCAATGGCGTCTACCTTCTGGGAGAACTCAGAGTAACGCTTCATCATGCTGGCATAGTCGGTAGCCATGCTGACCACGTTATCGGATTTCTGATATTTGTTCATGAAGGCAACATACTCATCGATAAAGGCCTCGTAGCTGTCCATCGTGGACTTGAAGTCAGCACTGTCATTGGTGTTCTGCTGCGCCTTCTGATCCGAAGACTGGTCGCTCTGCTTGTTGGCATCGCTGGAATCAGCGCCCGTATCAGTGCTCTTATCATCCTGCTTCGCGGCGTCGCCGTCCGTAGACGTATCTTCCTTCTTCTCCGGAACCTGGATAGTGATGGACATGATGGTTTCGTCGTCAGTGTCACGAGAAACGCTCACACTGTATCCATCGGCGTTCTTGGCATTGAAACTGTCAGCGGACTTGTTATAGTCCACGGTGAAACCGTTGTCTTGCACGGACTTGACGTAGTCGGCATACTGCTTGGCGTCGGTATCGCACACCTCGATGGAGAAATAGTCCGAAGACTCGCTTTTAATTTCACCCTTTGTGGATTTCGGCTGCGGCAGCAGCGCCGCGATATCCGACTCCGGCCATGAATATGCTTCGCACTTGGTGGCGAGCGATGCTTCCAATTCCGCCCGATCAGCCTTGGCCTTCGCACCGTCACGAATTACGAACACGCCACCGATTACCAGACCCACAACGGTGATACCGACTGCCACCCAGGCCAGCACTCGGCCTTGCACCTTGCCACTCGGGCGGGTCACGTATACGGCGAAGCCTGAGAGCAGTGCCGGAATCACCGTGGCGAACAGCAGTCCGCCCCAGGATCGGCCAGAAACATCCACAAATTGGGCGAGTACGAACAACACTCCCCAAATAATGGCGAACACAGCCAGCTTGGAAGTCTTCTTCACCCCTTGTGCATTCGGAGCAAGCACGGCAGGCGCAGCGGCACCAGCAAAACCAGTGGCAGCACCGGCACCATGTGTGGCGGGTGCAGGAGCCACACCAATACGCTTGTCCAGAGCGGCGAGGAACTCATCAACGCGCTTGGCGCTTTCGTTTCCAGTCGCCTCCAGACGAATGGCGGCCCCTGCCGCACCCTGCGGGACTACGGTTAGCGTGCAGTTCACCCCATCATAGGAGTGGAAGGAAAACGCTCCGGTCTGGGTGTTTTCGTTATCCAAGGTAAACGTGGCGCCAGTAGTCAGCTGGTCGTGAATAACTTGGAACAGCTGTTGCGGACTGACCGCATATACACGATCAAATGGCGCGCCGGCGGGCCGCTGCGATGCCGTAGCCGGAGTCATCGGAGTAGTGGTAGCACCATCAGACGCTACGTTCGGTTGGCCAGCCGGTACAGTATTCGGCACGGTAGGCGCATTCGCGCGATCTTCCGGTGCGTCATTCGTGCCTTCGGACGGTGGAACCGGCTGAGGTTGTTGATCAAATGGCGTTGTCATGATGCCCTTCTTTCCTTAAGCAGCAGCATTACCAGCACAGAAGAGGCAAGCCCGGCAACCGTTACGGTCAATCCGACTGCCATGGCAAGCCGGTATCGTTCGCTCATCATTGCGTCCCTTCTTATTGCTCGCTTTGCTCTGCGATACATCGAAACCAGTGTATGGCGTTGTTATTATGTACGCAAATTAGCATTTTGTATGCATGTTAGCTTTATTGTCGATGCTTGATACCGCGCATGAACATCCTTTCCGCCACCGCACCTACACGGATGGCATCGACCATTGTCGGCGACACGCGCGGGCCATACATCAGCTGACAACTGAATTTTTCGGCGTGTTTCCGAAAAGTCGGCGTCCTGTACGCTGGGAATCGAGCAACCGCGTACGCTGGCGCAGCACAGCACCCGCAACACAGCGACAAGGAGCATGGGCAATGGCAGACATCCCCGAAGAACATTTGACCGAGGAACTGTTGGATCGGCTGCTCGCCAGCGCCAGCATTGAGCAGTATCTCGATGAGGGACTCGTCAGCGCACGCACGCTGACCGACTATCTGTTCGACCGTATGGAAGCCCATGACCTGAGACGAGCCGACGTGGTGCGGGCATCCGGCCTCAACGCCACAGTGGTTTATGACATTTTCTCCGGCAAAAGCCGCCCCGGCCGAGATCACGCCATTATGCTGGCTTTTGGTCTCAAGTGCACATTACGTGAAACCCAACGGCTACTTCGTCTTGCAGGCGTTTCCGAACTGTGGTGCAAACAGCGACGCGACGCGATTATCATCTGGTGTATACGCAATGGATTCGACCGCATTGCCACGGACGACGAGTTGTATCGTATGGGAGAGGCGACGTTGCTACCGGCCGATTGACGACATTCGGCCCAACAACACTCACCAGTGAGACGCAAGTAAGAGGGCATCAAGGAGAGACATGGACGATAAGCAGGCGATGCATGCGATGAGCATCGACGATGCGTACCATGTCGAGCGTACGCTCGCTCGCGGACCTTCCGGCGTCACCGAACTGGTGAGCATTGACGGCAACGGCCCGTTCGTACGCAAGAAGATTCCCTCTCCCCTAGCGCAACGCAATGTGTGGGCGGCGCTCAGCGCCTGCCAGAGTAATCGTCTGCCGCGTGTGGAAGCGACGTACGAGCTGCCCGACCGGTTCGTCATCGTCTACGATTACGTGCCGGGCAGCACGCTTGCGCAAATTGCGGAGGAAAACGGGCGGCTTGCACCGAATGTGGCCGTGCAGCTTATCGACCAAATTTGCGAAGCCGTGCAGGAGCTTCACCAGCACGGCGTTATCCACCGCGACATCACGCCGGCCAACGTCATCGTGGCCCAGGATGGCGCGCATCTCATCGATTTCGGCATCGCGCGCATCCGGTCAGAGGCAAGCAACCGTTCACGGGATACCACGGCGCTTGGCACCTACGGATTCGCCTCGCCTGAGCAATATGGCTTTGCCAAAACCGACGCGCGTTCCGACGTATTCTCGCTGGGCCGGCTACTCGGATTCATGCTGACCGGCGTATATCCCGATGCCAGCGACTACGAGCAGCGACTTGCCGATGATGCCGCAGTACCGGCTCGACTACGCGCCGTCATCGGCTATGCGTGCGCATTCGAGCCCAGCAAACGGCCACAGAGCGTCCAAGAGTTTCGCCAGGCGCTGTTCTCCCAGTCCAATCCGCCCATACCGAACGCATCATCGGCAAATCCGCCATCAACGAGAACAACGAACGGCAGCGCGTCGGCGTCTCGACTATTCCGGCGTCTGCACTTGAGCAAACGCGCCATCGTGCTGTGGTCCATTGCCGGAGCGGCACTGATAATCGCCGCCATTGCGGGAGGCATTGTGTTGGCAGGCCAACTTGGCATTATCGGGTCGGCAACATCACCCGATTCCTCGACACAATCCAGCAGCCAATCAACCGATAAGGCCGATGGCGGGCACTCCTCGAACGGGGCAGGAACCGACAATGCCAATGGCACGGGCGGAGTAGGCGGCACTGACGGCGCTGATGGAAACGGCCAAGACACCGTCACCGATAATCCTCTGAAAATAGTGGAATCCGGCTGGTCGGCGAACCAGCAAGGGTATGTCCACTACGCTTTCGCCCTGCGCAACACCAGTACGACCCAGCAGGTGCAGTATCCGCAGATTACCATTACGGGGCGGGCCAAAGACGGTTCCATCGTGTTCTCGCAGACGCAAACACTGATTATGGCATTCCCGAATCAGACTGTATATAACGCCGGCCAAGCGGGCGAGGGCACGGCCCCGGCCACCGTAGATTTCGTTGTGCTTAGCCCTGATACGTACAACGTCACCGAGGCTCAAGGAACCGCTACCTTCCCCATCAGCGGAACATCCAAAATAGACAACAGGGACGGCGGCACGACGTTCAATGGCGAGGTCCGCGCCGTGGCAGACGGATTCAAGCCATCCGATGGGCAGCAAATCAAGATTTCCCTAGTACTGCGCAACGCACAGAACGCAATCATCTATGGAGATATCACATTCGTGGATTGGCCGGGCAATGGCCGATCCGCACCATTCTCGATCACCGTCTACGATCTACCGAAGTATGCATCTTACGATCTGTATGCGCAAATAGGGTAGTTGACTTTACGTCTGGCAGGTGGCCGTCAGGTGCCTGTCAGGCCGCTGTTCGCGTCACCTGCGCACTGACGTTACGGCGCGCCTGGCCGAACAGATAGATGCCGATGGGCAGGGTCAGAACACCGCCGATGATGAACACCAGCGAAATCGGGATCACGTCGGCCAGTGGCGCGAAGATCAACATGCCGAGCGGCATTCCGAGCGTGCTCAGGGTGGTGTCAAGGCCGAATACACGGCCCACCATCTTCTCATCGGCCTCGGTCTGGATGATGGTGCGCATCGGGCCCATGCAGATGGCCGAAGCCAAACCGTTCACCACATCAATCAGCAAATACGCCAGCAGATTGTGAACCACGCCAAGACCAACGACGGAGACGCCCACCAGAGCGATGCCGAAGGCGACCACGCGCATGTTGTTGCGGATGAGCTTGGCACCGATGGTAGACATCAGCGCGCCGCCGAGCAGCATACCGATGCTCCATCCCAGCTCGTTGGCGGCGAGTTTATCGGAGGCGGTGGTCAGGTTGATGAATCCGAGATTCAAATCGATGCCCTCATATTCGCGGGTCATGAGCAACAGCGTAAGGTTCATCGGCGCCACGGCCACGAAGCACACCAAGGCGTCACCGAGCACCACGTTGCGCAGGTTCGCCCGGCGCCATGTGTAGCTGAAACCATCTTTCAAGTCAGCAAACACACGACGGACGCTGGCAATCAGCGAACGATCAGCATTGGCATCCGACATCGGTTCGAGTGTGGGTTGCCCGCTATTCTCCGCTTCAGCCATACGCCTCGCAACATGTTCCGCGCTCTTCTTCGGCGCTTTGATCAACGCCACAAAGCCGACGCCGATAATGGCCGTGGTCACATCGACTAACAGAATCGACCACAGCGGCACTGTGTTGATAAGCACAGCAGCCACCGCAGGTGCCACAATCATATTCGCCGAATTAATCACGCCGTATATTGAGTTGACGCGCAATAGTTTGCCCGGGGGAACAACATCCGGTATGAACGACTGCACAGCGGGCGTCTGCACCCCGCCTCCCGCCGAACGAATGAACAGCACCACGAAAATCATGGTCAGACTCGCCCATCCCATCGCGAAGCTCAGCGACAGCACGACGGTGACCACAGCAATCACCATATCCGGCAGCATAATCAGCAACTTGCGACTGTGACGGTCGGCCCAGGAGCCGCCGCAAATCGAGACGATGGCCTGCGGCACCACGCCAAACAACGTGGCCAGCAGTATGGCCGAACCGGTTTTAGTCTGCAATACGATCCACCACCAGATGGCATATTGCACAATATTGGAGCCCAGCAGCGAGAACGCCTGGCCGGTGAGTAGAAGCACTACACGGCGGATCCACGCACGCTCGGATTCCTCATTGGCCACTGCTGCGGCATAGGCGGCACCGGGTTTGTTCGCGCTATGGACCGCTGCGCGCGCATTCACATTGTCATCGTCGGAAACCTCGGGTGTTTCGCGCACAGTTGGTTCAGTTGTTTTTTGACTAGAAGACATACGAGTGTTCTCAATTCTTCAATTCCACTACAAAGGTCACATCACGGCATACGCACGCCGACGCGCGTATGCGTGCACGACTCCAGCAACGAGCCGTACCCGCCGTTAGATGGCAGACTTCAGTATCGTGACGCCATGCGTTAGCGTCACCATGCAACGATAGGAACACACCATTCGATAGTGTGTCATGAAGGCGTGACGTTGCCCTTGCGCAGGTGCCGTAAGACTCCGCGGACAAAGCAATGAGGCTTCCCCCGCGAGAAGGGAAGCCTCATATTCCATTCATTCTATTCAGCGATGATGGCGCCTAATCACCGATCATCCTTTGGGAACAGCGCATCGAAGGCATGTTCCATCACGGACTTACGGCGGATCACACCGACGAGCCTGCCAT
>OIBN01000985.1_pt1 | contig 10870 bp, 7 predicted proteins | sample 1581031 | NCBI WGS metagenome assembly OIBN01 (sample SAMEA3882531, study PRJEB24775) | human gut metagenome | biome: human-associated habitat; feature: intestine environment; material: feces | place: Netherlands | collected 2009/2010
TGGCCGCACACGTTGGTTGCGGCCGACGCGGGCCGCGGGCAAGTGCTTGTAAGGGAGCCTTGCCTCTCTTGTACGAGAAAGGACGCGTAATGAAGATCATTAAAGCTAAAGACTACGAGGATATGAGCCGCAAGGCCGCCAATATTATCTCGGCGCAGGTTATCCTCAAGCCCGATTGCGTGTTGGGTCTTGCCACCGGCTCCACCCCGATCGGTGCCTACAAGCAGCTTGCTGCTTGGTACGAGAAGGGCGACGTCGACTTTGCCGAGGTCAGCACCTACAACCTGGACGAGTATCGCGGCCTTTCGCACGACGATCCCCAGAGCTATCACTACTTCATGCGTGAGAACTTCTTCGATCACATCAACATCGACCTGAACAACACGCATGTGCCCGACGGTTCCAACCCCGACGCCGCCGCTGCCTGCTCTGAGTACGACAAGATTGTCGCCGAGGCCGGTTACCCGGATCTGCAGCTGCTCGGTATTGGCAACAACGGCCACATCGGCTTCAACGAGCCCGATGACCACTTCTCCAAGGGTACGCACTGCGTCGACCTCACCGAGAGCACCATTCAGGCCAACAGCCGCCTGTTCGACAGCATCGACGATGTTCCCCGTCAGGCCTACACCATGGGTACCCAGACCATCATGTATGCCCGCATGATCCTGGTCGTCGCCAACGGCGAGGCCAAGGCTCAGGCCGTGCATGACATGTGCTATGGTCCGGTTACGCCCGAGTGCCCGGCTTCGATCCTGCAGCTGCACACCAACTGCGTTGTCGTTGCCGACGAGGCCGCCCTTTCGCTTTGCGAGTAGCGCGAATCCTGCAGCTCGACATAGCCTTGCCTAAGGCCTCCGCTTTGCGGGGGCCTTTTTGCTATCCCTTTTTGCCCACTTGACCAAAAACTTGCCGCAAGCTTGACGAATGCCGGATGTCCAACAGCTTGATTCATTCTATACCAGATTCTATGCAAAAATGCCACTAGAAGGTCGTAGACGGTAGCGGGTGCTAGGCGAGTTGAATGACATGGCTTAACCTTGTTCATCTGCGTTACACTGCCGCTTAGATGGGACAAGCTGACAAGCTCATTTACCTGCTTAAAGACCGATTAGTCGGGGGATTAATAACAATCGGCCCTCGCTGTACAAAAACTTGCCGCTTGCGTACCAAAAGACAACCTAAAACACAAGGTCGCTCTATTCATAGCGCGGCTTGTATGGTCTTGCGGCTACAGTGTCCATACGGTCGAGTTGAGGAGCGGGCATGGTAAACGATTTGAGCGGTATAGACGACCTCGAGCTGATGCCGTTAGGCGGAGGCTATATGGTGCGACGCGAACGCTTGATGAATGAGCTTATCGCCAAGGGCCGAAAGGCCGGCATCGTGGTTCTTTATGCACCCGACGGGTTTGGGAAGACTTCGGTGCTGCTGCAGTACACCCATGAGGTTAAATGCGACCCGACGCGAGGCCCCGTGCGGATTATCGAGGCCGATCGCGCCACTGGGCGCGAGGTGTTTATGCAGCTCGAGGTGGTTACCGAAGAACTCAAAGACAAACCGCACTCTCTTATCGCGATTGATAATGTGCCAAACCTCGATCAGCACGATACCGAAGACCTCATCGACAGGATCCGCGGCCTGCGCGCTATGGGGGTAGGGGTCTTTATCTCCTGCCGTCCTTCAAATCGTCAGCTGATTCATGGGCTGGGCGATTCGGTTAAGATCAATGCGCAGATGCTCAAGGTGCATGCCTATGAGTATTCGGCGTGGGCATCGGCGTTTTCGATCAGCACATCGCTCGACTTTTATCAGCTCACGCAGGGCGTGCCCGAGCTCGTTTCGGCATTGCAGACGGGTCTGTATGGCCAAGGTGACGTAGCCGGTCTGCTCGAAAACGAGATTGTCAACGTATATGGCGCGGCACTTGTCGATCTGGCTTCGCTCGACAATAACGCGCTGTTTTGTGTGGCATGTCTCATGGTTTTGATGGGCGAGGGCAATATCGCAGAACTCGAGGCTTGTGGGATGAGGCTGTCGATGGTCGACCAGTCCTACTTTGTACGCGACTACCCGATCTTTGGCTTGGATCCCGCCGAGCGGAGTTTTACGTGTCTGGGCACGGAGGATAACGGACGCTTGCGCTTGCGTAAGTTGGTGGCCGAGGTTCGCCCCGAACTTGTTCCGAGGGCGGCCCGGATTTTGCTTAAGGCGGGCCGATGCGATGCGGCGATGGGCCTGGCGGACGCCTTTTTGGACCGTGAAGCGGTCCTTGAACTTGCTGGGCAGTATGGGGTCGATCTGGCTCTGACGGGGCACGGGGCCGATATCTGCCGAGCGGCGCTGGGCACGATCGATGCCGACGATCCGGCTCCAGAGCCAACGCCTGCCGAAGCGCTTGGCGTATATCTGGCAGCGGTCAGCGTGTCCAATACAAAGCTCGCTCGCTATATGGCATCGGTCATCGAACGCGGGGGCGAACGGGCGGCCTGCGAAATAGACCCTGTTTCATGGAGGGTGGCCCAGACACTGACGGCTGTTTGCTATGGGGACAACGGGCTTGGGCTTCCTACGAACCTGGCCGTGCCAGAAATAGAGACGTCCCATACCGCACTCGATATGTTGTCTGCGCATATCGAGGTCAAACGCTGTCTGACCGAGCGGGGAAATGACGGCGGCGTTCTACAACAGCTCAAAACGAGCAAGGCCTACGACTGCGAGCTCGACATCGCGGGGATTGTTATACGGGCCGATAGCATGCTGGTGGAGCTCTTTGACGGGTCGTTTGCGGGAACCGACGAGCGCGACGACGAGATGACGGTGGTGCGGGAGGTGCTCGACGTACGTGGGCTTAAGGCGATGGCTATCTGGGTGCGCATGGTGTTGGCGGCACGGCGGCTCCTTTCCGGCTTGCCGGTAACCGACGACGCGGCGTTCAACGAGCTCGATCGTTTTGCCGTGCGCATGCGCGACAACCAGATTCAGCTGTTTGGGCTGTTGCTAGAAGGCTGGCAGTCGCTGGCAGAGGGACGGCCGGTTAATGCAAAGTTCCGTGCGGTCCAAGTGCTCAAACTTGCCGAGGAGTCGATTGCGTACATGCGCGATAACGCATTGCTGCTGGAGCGCGCGGCATATCTGCGTAACACCTCGATGGTTTCGGTGCGCGAGGAAGCGGAGCTACTCGATATAAGCCAGACGCAGGTTGGTGGAGCGGAGGCCTGGATGGTGGCGCTGCATTTGGCCTGTGCGGGCCGAGACAGCGATCTTGCGGCCTGGATGTCCATGAATCGTGCGGGGATTCTAGAGCCATCGTATCGGCTCTTTGCGCGCCTTGCCATGCATTGTCTGGGCGAGCCGGCGGGCAGGATACGCAAGAAGCTTCCCGTGCGCGAGCTGTCGCGGTACTCGCTGCGCGACGATTTGGAAGGGGAGGGCGAGCGCCTGTTCCAGGCCGGCGAGGTTGAAGCCGTTGATACCATCGACCATATCGAGATTCGCATGTTTGGTGCGTTTCGCGCCGAGCGCGACGGGTTTCCCATCACGGACAAAATGTGGCGCCGCAAGAAGGCGGCGACACTTGCCGAGCGGCTTGCGCTGGGCATGGATGCGCTCGTCGATCGTGAGACGCTGGCCATGGAGCTGTGGCCCCATGCCGAGTTTAATAGCGCCCGCAACAACCTGTACTCGACGATATCGCGCTTGCGGTCGGCTTTGGGACCGACGCCGGATGGCAAGTCGTGTGTGCTCATCCAAAATGAATGCATTGGGCTCAACGGCGACTACGTCAAGACCGATGTGCGGCTGTTTGACCAGATAAGCCGCGAGGTTTTGGGAAATCGCACGGGTGCGCGCGGACCCCATTTAGTTGAGCTGTGCCTTAAGATTGAGCAACTTTATGCCGGACCGCTGTATGTTCCCAATGGCTGTAATCCCACCTACTTTTTGCGTATGCGACGCATTATGCAGTCAAAGTACATCGATTGCATGATTAAGGGAGCAAATGCCGCTCTAGAAGAAAACGATCTGCAGTCGGCGATTTGGCTGGCGGAGTCGGGGCTTCGGCAGGAAACGGCGCGTGAGGATATGGTGCGCTGCGCCATGCGCGTCTACAGTGCGGCGGGGCGACGGCGCGATATCGTCGAGCTGTACAGCGGGCATATGCACCATCTGAGGGAGCAGGTCAATGGCGTGCCCGAGCCCGAGACGCGGCGTCTATACGAGCGCTTGGTGGAGGGGCGGCTCAATCGCGTGCTGGTCGAGCGATAAAAAACGGGCGCCCGAAGTACTTGGGCACCCGTAAGCTTGCTATGTGTTGGCTCGCCGGATCATTGGCTCTTAGACGAGCTTGATCTTCTCGATGTCCTTGCGCGAGGACTCGCGATACAGCGAGAACTTGCGGCCGATGACCTGGACGACCTCGGCGTGGCAACGCTCAGCGAGCTCCTCGGCGGCCTCGCGGGCGGAAAGACTAGAGCCATCGAGCACGGAGCACTTAACGAGCTCGTGCTTCTCCAGGTAGGCGACCGTCTGCTCGACGGTGCCCTCGTTGACGTCGGACTTGCCGATGATGATGGCGGGGTTGAGGTGATGGGCCATGCTGCGAAGCTGCTTGACCTGTGCTCCTGTCAGTGCCATGGGTTCTCGCTTTCTATGTATGGGGCGCCCCACGATGGGGCCTTAATCTACGTGAGCTGTCCCACGATAGCGCAGGAACGGCGCGGTGTGGAGCGCGTTTGCCCAGTTCAAAAAGAATGCGGATGCCGAGTGAGTGGGCGGTGCGGGCTGCGAACAAGCTATGAGCTGGGCGCAGAGACCGGCTCCCATGCAATAAACGCCCAACGAACCTTGCGGACATGATCGAGCATGTAGCGTCCCTGCGGCACGCCCTTGGAGCCCGGCTCACCGGCATGGGGGTTCTCAATCATGTGTTGAGCGATGTAGTCGCGCAGGCGGTCAACCTTATCCTCGTTGCCATGCTCGAGCATACGGGAAAAATCCGCCACACCTGCCTCAAGGCTATCGAAGGTATCGCGACGAGGCGATTCAAAGTATGTAACCTGCGGCAACGCACCCATCTGAATGAGGATGTTGAAGGCGTACACAAAGCCATTGCTGCAGGTAACCGAGGCACCGATGGCGTTCATCAGGTGCAGATCATAGCGCGGGCTGGAGTTGGCGACCATCGTGACAGCACAACGCCGACGAGCCGTACGGTCAAGCTTGGCAAGCGCACCTTTTAGATTGGTCGTCGTAACCGACCGACTGGCAAAGGCAACATCCACCGCTTTCGCGACCGGTCCAACCAAATCCCAATCATCATCCCAAGCAAGCTCAAGCGGTGTAATGCGATTCTCGAGCCCATAGTACTCAATGCCAGCATCAAGCGTGCCCAACATGGCAGGAGAGAAGTCGGCAGCAATCACGGAATGCCCAGCCTGAGCAAGCGGAATAGCAATCGACCCAGCCCCGCACCCCATATCGAGCACCGACTCGCCGGGCTCAAGCGCCAACAGCTTTATAAAATCCCGAGCATAAGGGGCAGTCTCCAACGGCCGAAAATGCCGAGCCCTTTTATCCCACTCAAAAGAATCATCAGCCCGCCGCCGATCAGCTTGCAGACGCATCCACTCGCCATTCCAATCAGCAGAAAGAAGCTCAGAGCGAGCATCCCCATCAACCACGGGCCAACCTCCTAGCAACAAAAAAGCGACTCCCCCCAAAAGAAGAGCCGCAACCAGCATATATCAGAAAAAGAACCGTTCCAACGCCAAACCGCCCTCACAACCAAGGCGGGCAGGAGCGAAGCGACTGCCATACGGGATAGAATCCAACTGAGGTCCCGTTGTGCGGGAGCCCCGGGGAGGGCAAATATATAAGGTCGATCGCGAGTTCCGCACGAGCCGGAGAGCACTTAATGTGCTCTCCGTGCGAGTCAGGACTGTCCGAGCAGGCGACCTTATATATTTGCCCTCCCCGGGGCTCCTCGCCCGAACCCCTCAGCTAGTTCTTCAGCGAGTTCAACGGCGCCGGGAAGCGTCCACCGCGGTGGGCAAGCACGGTGCCGGCGTTGGGGTTCACCGGCATGATGGGCGCACGGCCAAACAGGCCGCCGTACTCGACGCAGTCGCCCACGCTCTTGCCGATGGCAGGAATCACGCGGACGGCCGTGGTCTTGTTGTTGATGACGCCGATGGCCATCTCGTCGGCGATGATGCCGGCGATGGTCTCGACCGGGGTGTCGCCGGGGATGGCGATCATGTCCAGGCCAACGGAGCACACGCAGGTCATGGCCTCGAGCTTCTCGAGCGAAAGTGCACCAGCCTCGACGGCGGCGATCATGCCGGCGTCCTCGGACACGGGGATAAAGGCGCCCGAGAGACCGCCCACGCTGGAGCTGGCCATGACGCCGCCCTTCTTGACGGCATCGTTGAGCATGGCGAGCGCGCAGGTCGTGCCGGGGCCACCGCAGGTGCCCACGCCGATGATCTCGAGGATGCGGGCAACGGAGTCGCCGATGGCAGGCGTGGGAGCCAGCGACAGGTCGACAATGCCCTTCTCGACACCCAGACGATGGGCGGCCTCGCGGCTCATGAGCTCGCCGGCGCGGGTGATCTTAAAGGCGGTCTGCTTGATCTTCTCGGCGACTTCCATCATCGATGCGGAATCGGGCAGCGTCTCCAGGGCTGCGGCCATAACGCCGGGGCCCGAGACGCCAACGTTGATGACGGCGTCGGCCTCGCCACCGCCGTGGACGGCGCCCGCCATAAACGGGGAGTCCTCGACCATGTTGGCAAAGCAGACAAACTTGGAAGCGCCGACGGAATCCTCATCTGCCGTAAGCTTAGCGGCATCGATGATGGTCTGGGCGGCCATAAGCACGGCGTCCATGTTGATGCCGGCGCGCAGGCTGGCGACGTTGACGCTGGAGCAGACGCGGCTCGTGGTGGCGAGCGCCTGCGGGATTGACTGGATGACGCGGCGGTCGGCGTTGCCGATGCCCTTCTGGACGAGTGCGGAGAAGCCGCCCAGGTAATCGATGCCGAGCGTCTCTGCCGCGCGGTCGAGGGCATGCGCGATGGGGGTGAGGTCCTCATCCTTGCAGCACGCGGCGATCTGCGCCACCGGGGTGACGGAAACGCGCTTGTTGACGATGGGGATACCGTACTCGCGCTCGAGGTTCTCGGCGGTCTCGACCAGATGCTCAGCCGTGTGCGTCACGTGGTCGTAGATCTTCGTGCACATGCGGTCGAGGTTCTCGTCACCGCAACCCATGAGCGAAACACCCATGGTGATGGTCCTGATGTCGAGGTTCTGCTCCTCAACCATGCCGCGGGTTTCCGCGATTTCTGCGGGCGTGATCGCCATCCTTGCGCTCCTATCTGCCAAAACGAGCATAGTCTTATCTATTCTAACGTGCCGCACGTGCCAAGTGGCGCATGCGGCACGTTTTGGTGCTCGGTTGTTTCCGTTGTGTTACTGCCCAAAGACCTCTTCGGCGATGCGAGCGCTTTCGGCGGCGTCCTTGGCGTAGTAGTCCGCGCCGATCTGCTTGGCGTATTCGGGGGTGAGTACGGCGCCGCCTACGATGATCTTGACGCCCGGAACCTCGGCATGAAGCAGCTTGATGGTCTCCTCCATGGCGACGACCGTGGTAGTCATAAGCGCCGAGAGGCCGACGAGCTTAATGTCACGCTCCTGCACGGTCTTGAGCACCTCTTGCGGGTCGACGTCGCGGCCTAGGTCAAAGACGGTGTAGCCGTAGTTATCGAGCAGCATTTTGACGATGTTCTTGCCAATATCGTGGATGTCGCCCTTGACGGTGGCCACGCAGATCTTGCCCTTGTCGGCAATCTCGCCGGCGGGCATCAGGCGCTTGATGGTGTCGAAGCCCACGCGCGCGGCCTCGGCCGAGGCCATGAGCTGCGGCAAGAAGAACTTGCCCTGGTCAAAGAGGACGCCAACCTCGTCGAGGGCGGGGATAAAGTGATTGTTGATGAGGTCCATAGCGTCGTGGTCTGTCAGCAGACGCTCGGTCTCGGCAGCGATCTCGCCTTTGCGGCCCGAGACGACCATGCGACGAATCGGGTCGTCGTTGCCGTCGGTGCCGGCGGTGCCAGCAGCAGGCGCGGCATCACTCGATGCGGCCTGAGCCGCTGCCGGGTTTGCGGCGATCTTGTACGGATCGGTCCAGCCGGCGTAGCGCTCGATGTATCCGGTCGAGCCCTCGTCCTCAACGCTCAGGACGCGATAGCTGTAGACGGTATCCATAAAGCGCTTGGAACCCGGGTTCATGATGGGGGCGTCCAGGCCCGCGCCAAAAGCGGCGGCCAAAAAGACCGAGCCCAGCAGCGGGCGGGCAGGCAGGCCAAAGCTGATGTTCGACACGCCGAGCGCGCATTTGACGCCCAGGCGCTCCTTGCACAGGGACATGGCGCGCAGGATCTGCTCGGCCTGGCGTTGATTGGTCGAGGCGGTCATGACCAGGCAGTCGATGAGGATGCGGTCCGGTCCGATGCCGTAGCGGGCAGCCTCGGCCACGATGCGCTCGGCGATGGCGAAGCGGGCCTCGGCGGTATCGGGGATGCCGCCTTCGTCGAGCGTAAGGCCGACAACGTTGGTGCCGTAGTGGGCGACCAGAGGAAAGATCTCATCCATGATCTGCTGCTTGCCATTGACCGAGTTGATGATGGGCTTGCCGGCGTAGCGGCGCACGGCGGCCTCGACGGCTGCAGGATCGGTGGAGTCGATCTGCAGCGGCAGGAGCGTGGAGCCCTGGAGCTGTTCGGTCGCCTGTTGGATAATCTTGACCTCGTCGATCTCGGGCAGGCCCACGTTGACGTCCAGGATGTCGGCGCCCTGCTCCTGCTGGCTGATGCCCTGGCTCACCACGTAGTCCAGATCGCCGTCGCGCAGGGCCTGCTGCAGGCGCTTTTTGCCGGTGGGGTTGATGCGCTCGCCGATGACGGCGATTTTGTGGCCATCGCAGGGGAGGTCCACCACGGTCTGGGCGCTTGTGACCGACATGCTGGGCTTGCGGTGGCGCGGACTGGGCGTGTGGTTATCGATAAGCGTGCGCAGCGCTGCCATGTGCGCCGGCGTGGTGCCGCAGCAGCCGCCCACGACGCTCACGCCGTCGGCAATCATGCCGGCGACGGCCTCGGCGTACTCGGGTGCCTGGATATCAAAGACGGTGTTGCCGTCGTCGTCCACATGGGGGAGTCCCGCATTGGCCTGCACCATAACGGGTTTGTCGGTAACGGTGAGCATACGTGCGGCGAGTCCTCGTAGCTCGGCCGGCCCCTGACTGCAGTTGATGCCCAAAACGTCGGCGCCGATGGCATCGAGCGTGATGGCGGCCACCTCGGGGCTCGTTCCCAGGAAGGTACGGCCGTCTTCCTCAAAGGTCATGGTGGCAAAGACGGGCAGGTCGGAATTCTCGCGGCAGGCGAGGACCGCCGCCTTGATCTCGGCCAGGTCGGTCATGGTCTCGATAATAAAGAGGTCCACGCCCGCGGCGACGCCGGCGCGCACTTCCTCGGCAAAGAGGTCGTAGGCCTCGTCAAAGCTGAGGGTGCCTAAGGGACGAAGCAGCGCGCCGATGGGGCCGATATCGCCGGCGACGTAGCGGGCGCCGGCCTCGCGGGCGCAGGTGACGGCCGCGGCAAAGACGTCTGCCACGGTGGCGGCACCGTCGAGCTTGTGGGCGTTGGCGCCAAAGGTGTTGGCGGTGATCACGTCACAGCCAGCCTCGACGTACTGACGCTGGATATCGGTGATGACCTGGGGCTCCTCAAAGTTGAGCAGCTCGGGCAGGGCGCCGGCTTTCATGCCGGCCGCTTGCAACATGGTGCCCATGCCGCCGTCGAACAGCAGGTGTCCCGTGCCCTCGATGGCCGCACGCAGGCGATCGTCCTTAATGCGCAGGTCGTCGATCGTGCGTGTCTTGTATGCAGCGCCGTTGCGACGTGCGGCATCAACGGGTGCCGCCAATGCAGTGCCGTCAGAATCATGAGTGATAAGCGGAGTAAACATCGAGGGCTCCTAATGGCTGGAATAGCAGGTGGTGTGGGCGGCGCGGAAGCGGCAGTGCTCGCGCATGCGGCAGATATTGCAGGTGGGGCGGCTCTGGGCGTCGTGGACCTCGCCGTCAAATAGACCGATCACTGCGGTCACGCTCTTGGTGGGCATGAGCAGGCTGGTAGGCGTGACAGTAAGCCCGATGAGCCGCGTGGCGTTGAGTGCAGCCACGATTGAGCGCTGCGCCGTAAGCGGGCAGTCGCCGTAGCCGGGACTGAAGCGCCAGTTGCCGGCAAGCCCATGGACGGCGGCCGCAGCCTTGACCTGCTGGTCCATCTGCTCGACGGCAGCTTCCACATAGGCGGAGCACGCGGCGTCGAGCACGGCTCCCTCTAGGGGTTGCTGGGCTCCCGTGGTGCGCAGACGACGCTCGGCTTCCATGCCGAGGGTGCATGCCATGAGTGCGGCAAAGCGGGCGTCTTTGAGGTGGCGATAGATATCGCGACCGCGCAGCTCAACGTTGGTGCCGACCAAGCGAATGCAAGGATCGCCCTGTTCATCGACTCCCGTGGCATCGACGGCAAACACGCGGCGCACGCCACGGGGTTCAATATCCAGCTCCAGACGCTCAACGACAAGCTCAATACGCTGCGACAGCTCGGGCTCAATCTGCTGACCGCCGTAGCCCAGATACCGCAGCATCTCGGCACGGTCGACACGAGGGTGGTGAGCAGCGTCGATACGGTAAAGCGCCGGCGACGCAAGGTCGGCCGGCACTTCAACAACGGTTGTATCGACGTGCGGTTTTTCCATTACCCCAGGCGCTCCATAATGGTCGCGGCGATCGCAGGAC